>VOFB01001588.1_pt1 | contig 65202 bp, 97 predicted proteins | sample 5384141 | NCBI WGS metagenome assembly VOFB01 (sample SAMN12384721, study PRJNA508395) | human gut metagenome | isolation source: healthy gut A | host: Homo sapiens
GACGGATTTGTTCAACCGGAATCTCTTTTTCCTTAAATCGTATGGTATAAGTCTCCGTCTTCAACCCATCCTCTGAAGTAATAAGGAACCTGGCCTCACTGTTGATATCTGTTGCAGGCAGCAAGGTAATAGATGCATTCTTATCGGCCGTCATTTCCAGTGCTGGTATATCGGCATCGTAACCGGTAATCAGATATTCATGGATTTTAGGATCAAACCCTTCAAATTCCTTACCATCTACCTTAAGTCCAGATACGCTAAAGCTTCCATTGATACCGCCTGCTTGCCATAGGCATACATCTCTTTCAGTGCAGTATAGTATGTGTCGCCTGGCGTTTCATGCTTGGTTTTGACACGGATGGCCGGCGCCTCCACCATATCGAAGGTAAGGGAGTTTTCGCCGAAATGATAGGCTTCCGGCTGTTTAAGTCCAGTCACCTGAGTCCAGTTATCCGGATTATTGAATGGGTGGTCTGCCATGTTTGCAGCATCAAAATTTGCCACATTTTGGGGAACATCTTCCAGCGTAATTGGCTGATTGTAGTACTCTACTGTACAGGATGTTATTTTTGTTCTGTCCCAGCTGCTGTCATTTAAGAGATCCAGGACTATGCTGTCTACATAACGGGTTTCCGGATAATCGGCGCCGAAAATTACGCCAAACCAGATATCTCCCTGTGCATTTGGATTGCTCCAGTCTGTCCATTTATCCAGCAGCCCATTGTTGAGGGCCACCGCAGATCCTCCTCGCTGAAGGACGTAATGGCCATAGAATAAGGACAGCCATTGCGTTTTTTCGCATGATTCTCGCTCTGTACCGTATCATCGGTCACCCGTACAGAGGCGCTTACAGCAAAACCGCCAAGCTGTGTACTGCCGTTCACGGTAAACGTCCTGCTTGCTTTTAGCTGATCCGGATCATAGTCATCCCACTGTACCTGGCTGAGTGTGGAGGTTCCATCTGTAAAATACACAAGTACACTCTCGGGAAGTTTGGGTACAATACCTATGGGAGTTACCATTGAAACATTCTGAGCTGCCAGTCTGTCCCTCACCCGAACGGTAACCGTAGGCTTTAACGCCTGGTTCTCTACTGTACCGCTGACGGTAAACGTACCGTAACTGGCATACTTAGCAGGATCCACAGGTTCCCAATCCACCAGTACATCCCTCGGAAGGCCAACGTCATAAGTTGCCCGTACAGTTTTAGGGAGTTTGGGGGCCTGATTAAGTTTGGTGTCTACTACGGCCTGTGCGTAGCTTATGATCTTCTTATCGCTCTGCCCCGGGAGAATCATAATATTCAACGGTGCACTGGTTACTTTATTTTGTCCATTCAGGGTAATGTCCGCTTCCACCTGAAGGTTCCCTTCCCAATAGGCATAAAGAATACCATTTTTAACCTCTGCTCTGGCAGGTATACCGCCGTCCACAATGCGGTACTTTATGCGCAGATTTTCTTCGTCGGCCAATTCACCGCTTTCCAGCATGGCATCTACATGAATGGGGATCATAGAATCCTCATACACCTCATCCTGTTCCAGCCGCAGGCTGGCAGAGACGATGGACGCCGGAATCTCCTGGAACTGAACTGTATAGGTTTCTGTGACTTTTCCATTTTCAGATGCCACTTGAATCATAGCGGCAGACTGGTTCGTAAGCGCTGGCAGCACAAAAACAGTGCCATGATCCGCTGCTGTTGCCTTCACCTCAGGTACCTTAGCGCCATAGGGCAGGGTCACTGTATAGTCCTTCTGATCCGGGTCAAAGTCTTCGATTGCCTCTCCTCCTACGGTCAGAGTTTCCAGTTGAGCTGTAGCAAAGCCCTTTTCGGGAGGGAAGGCATAGATTTCCACTTCTGTCAGGACAAGGCAGTCCTTCTTTCCGACGCTGGTGTCCTGAGTACCGCGTGTAAACTGGGCTCGAAGCTTGTTTGTTGTCACCGGGTCAAAAGTAATGATTTGTTCACTGCCTGAGACGAATCCGGTTCTCTGGCTCTGGTTTTTCCACATCCACCCAGTCCGTACCATCCCAGTACTGGATCAGGGTATCTTCAGGGATATAGATGCCGCCATCTTCTCTGAAATACATAGAGATATTATTCAATTCAAGAGGTTCCTCAAGTTCACAATCCAAGGTAGTAACCTCAGGAATAGGTGCATATTTCCAATTTCCCCACCCATTTTTGGGATCCGTACCATAAGAAATAATTCCATCATTTACATGGGAAAGAGGGTCATAGGTACTGGTGTGGGAGGCCGTAAATTTCGGATACTCTGCTCCTTTTACCGCCAATGCTATATTTTGTCTGGTACCCATGGCTGCCACGCGGACAACAGCCTCTGCCTTTAAGTCCGTCCGTACCTCCAGAGTGCCTTCTACCGTAAGCTGTGCTTCCTCCTTTAGATCTTCCCCATCAATATTTGCCCAGGAAACTCCATAGGCCTCCTCGGAAGAATCGCTGTATACCAGTTGTACCTGTTCGGGCAGAGCAGGCTGCATGCCTGGGGCTGTGACTGCACTGACGGCCGTACCCCCACCGGGGCTACGACTTCCACAGTAGCCTTTACCGCTGCCCCATCCCTGTTCACCGTACCTTTTATGTTGAGGATACCTGCATTCTTAAGCTGGATCTCCGGAATCTTTTTCCCATGTCACAGCCGCCTCCTGGCTGGTACCGTCCAGATATTCAGCAGTCACGGTATCTGGCAAATTGGGGTATTCTCCCGCTTTCGTCCTAACGGACACCTGCTGATAACCTAACAGGGCATCCTCTTCATAGGTGTCATCCACTGTATAAACTGTGGTACTGCTGATGGGCAGTCCGGCTGAAACAGCCTTCAGGGTAAAGGAGCCGGACTTTTCGGTTGACTGGACAATAACCAGTGCCTTTCCGTTAAAAAGCAGATCTCCTGGGTGCTCTTCATGTTAGTAAAATCCGTTGGATCTCCGTTATCCGTTCCAACAATGCGGCCATTTCCGCTTATGGAAAACTGGATTGAATTGTTGGCTCTGGGATTCATGACGCCCCCTCTTTATCTACCACGTCCACTTCAATGTAGCACAGGTCTTCCCCGTCTGCAGTAATAGACTGACGCTCCGGAGACAGCTTGATCGCAGCAGGATCACCTGCAGTCGTCTTTTACATCGCGGGCAATTTCTTTTCCATTCTCATCATAAGCCACAGCCTCAACGGTACCTGCCTCATAAGGTACCAGCCACTGGAGATAGAGGTTTTCCTGGTCGCTGCCATCGTCCTGACGGGCCAGGCTGGTATCTGTCTCTGGATAATAGGTAAATTCTTTTCTGCCCAGGCTCTCACCATTTAAGAAAACCTCCACGCTGCGGGCATTGCTGTAAACACGGATTGGACTCTTTCCGTCAATGTCTATGCTGTGGTCATCCTCCCAGTTCCAGTGGGGCAGGATATGAACCATAGGATCGGTCTTTTCATCCAGCCATTGGCTCTGAATCAGATAAAAGCTGTCCTTTGGGAAACCGCAGGTATCTATCGCGCCAAAATAAGAGCTTTTGGAAGATCCTCCCGCAAACGGAGCAGGCTCCCCAATATAGTCAAAGCCGGTCCAGAAGAACAGCCCGCCCATATATTTGCGCTTTGCATCCTCACGCAGGGCATAATGAAGCGTGGTACCCCAGTTTACCCGGTCGTTGTCGAACTCGGAACACTGATAAGTATCTCTGTGCAGACCGGCATCCGGGTCGTCATCCACCTCCGGGTGGAAATAGGCCCCCGTGTACTTACGGCAGATGAAGTCTCAGAACTGTAGATAAACCAGTTGGGATTTTTCTCATGAACATAGTCATAATCTGTATACTGACCGTAGTTAAATCCCATGGCGTCATGCCCATTGATCAGCTGCCAGTGAGCCTGGTTATTCGCCGGGTCATAGGCTGGCTTATCAATGCTGTAGAAAATCGGATCAGCCTGTGTAATTGCCCTTGTATCGTCAACCTCTTTAACCCACTGGCGCAGCTTGGAACCTACTTCCAGTCCTTTATCGCTCCAGGATTCACCGATCTCATTTCCTATCGACCACATGATAATACTGGGATCATTCTTAGAACCGTCTACCATATTTTTGATATCATACTCCTGCCAGGTCTGGCCCTCCTGTGCATCCGGATGAGAGCAGGGTATATCAAAGAAGCGATGAAAATCGTAGAGGTTTTTGGAACTCCACCAGGTATCGAACGATTCATTCATGACCATGATACCCTGCTGGTTGCAGGCATCCAGCAGGGCACGGGAGGCAGGATTATGGGAAGAACGGATGGCATTGACGCCCATCTCCCTCAAAATACGGATCTGCCGGGACAGAGCCGCGGGATTGTTTACTGCTCCCAAGGCGCCCTGGTCATGATGCTGACATACACCCTGCATCTTTGTATATTTCCCATTCAGGAAAAAGCCATTCTTTGAATTGAACTTCATCCAGCGCAGCCCAAAATCTGTGTCGTAGGTATCAATCACCACACCATCGGAAAGTACCTCAGTATGGAGGCTGTACATGCCGCCGTCTCCCACCTCCCATAAGTGGGCATCTGCTATGGATAATTGCGTATTTATGTTCTCTACTGCGCCGGAGTTTACAATTGCCTGCTCCGTAGTCACGGTGGACACAGGGTCTAAACTGCCCGGTGTCTCCAGGCTACCGTTAAAGTAAGCCGTATGCCGGAGAGTAATATTAGAATCCTTGCCACTCTCGTTGGCAACCTCTGTATCTACGTTTACTGTGACCGGTTCACCTTCTGTATACTCGCTCTCCAGATCAGGTGTTGTTATTTTCGTACCGTACCGGTCTACATGGACAGGGTTCGTTGCAACCAGCTTTACATCACGGTAAATACCGCTGCCGGAATACCAGCGGCTACTGGGCTGTGTGTTGTTCACCCGGACTGCGATGACATTTTCCGTCATACCGTCAGCTGCCACATAGTCTGTAATGTCATAACTGAATGGGCTGTATCCGTAGGGATAACTTCCCACCAGGGTGCCGTTGACATAAATGCTGCTGTCCATATATACCCCGTCGAATTCAACCCTGATGCGCTTGTCCGCCATAGAAGCAGGAACCACCCATGTCTTGCGGTACCAAGCCACACCTCCGTCTAAAAATCCGCCTCCCGACTTTGCCTCTGAGTATGTATCAAAGTCATTTTCGATGCTGTAATCATGAGGCAGATTTAATGCCCTCCACTCGCTGTCATCATAGTCCTTCGCTTCTGCACCTTTGACCTCTCCAAGCTGAAAACGCCAATCCTTGTTAAAATTCAGGGTTTGACGGCCCGTATCTGCAAATGCCTCCACCACTGGCCCTCCCTCACCCGAAACACTGCCAGATAACACCGCGTTCTGCTGTCCGGTTCCTGCCACGGCTGTAACAGGTAAAGTTAAGCTTCCGCACATGACCACTGCCAAAAACCTGAGAGAATACGCTTCTTCATTTCATTTTCCTCCTTTTTTCTAAATAGCCTCTCGAAGCTCTCTTCCTCTTCGCAAAAAGCACTTTTAATGATCCGCCACTTTTCTCTTTCATTATAGCATCTGGCATTTGTGGTATCATTTCAAAAATTGCTGTCTTAGTTCAAAAAATTGCTTTATTTTCCATCTATTTTAAATGACCTCGCTAAAGCAACGCCTATGATGAAAAAATAAAGCCACATCTGCGAGAAAGTGCTGAGTTGCAGATCTTATTATAGCAATTTTCTTTCCTGGACCATGAGGATTTTTTTTTTTACCTGTTTGGAGAAATTTTTTACCTTTTATGGTTCCGTCAATTTTGGTACAAACATCTCCTTTCGATATGTATCTATGTTTTTAACAGCTTGCTCCACGCTGCACGTCCCATTAGCGAATCCCCGGAGATACTGATAAAGATTCGGATCCGTATAAAATACATCCTTCACAAACATGACTACAGGCTCTTCTTTACTTCTGCTCAAGACTTCCCTGGTGGCATCTGTGGTATGTACGCTCTTTACATCCCGAAAGGCCGATGTTGTTAAATCTGTACGTGCATCATAGTAGCGCTCCAGATTTTCCTTTTTTGCCAGAAACTGAAACAGCTTTTTACACGCTTCTGCCTGATGGCTGTATTTATTAATGAACTTCGCCATCCCGCCTCCATTGGAAATTACCGTCTGATGATCCAGCAGTGGAACCGGAAACATCCCCCATTCATCCTGGCTTCCGTATGCTTCCAATTCTCCGGCATAAGCAGAGTAGGTAAACATCATGACGGTCCTGCGCTCTTTCAGATATTGATAGCTTCCTTTTAAAATCTTCGTCCTGTCCGTCACTGATATAATATTTGGGAACGCCGTCTTCTTTTTCAGAAAACAGCTGCCTGATTTGCTCCAACCCTTCACTAAAGCAGCTGATATCTGCAAATTTATGGTCTGGACCTGCATTTAAATACTCTGGAAGGTCAGGTCTTTCTTTATAAAGTACAGGAGTCAGTCCGTCTACCCAGGAACGGGTATGCCAAGAACCGTTGATTCCTTCATATAATGGCACTATCCCAAGTGTTCTGATTTGATCACAAAGTGTAAGGAACCCTTCCCATGTGTCCGGAACCTCCAGATTATGTTCCTGAAAAAATGATTTATTATATAAAATCCCTTCGTAATCCATCCCCCATGTGTTAAATCCAATAACTTTTCCCTGATAGCTGCCAGACTCCAGTGCCCAATCCTCCAGATCAGCCACCCAACTCTCGTCCGATAGGTCTACTGCCATATTCTGAATTCCCATGGAGGTCAGTGCTGATCCTACCGGAAACATAAAAATATCTACCGCATTGTTTCCCCTGAAAGACAGGTTCCTACCAGGGATTTATATCCGTTGTCCGGAGTCAGCAGTACCCGCACTTCTATACCTGTTTCTTCCTCAAATTCCTGAAACAAGATCCGATCAATTTCCCTGATCCAGTTCTGAGAGGCTAAAGAGTAATGGCTGTGGACTCCATATGCTCTGAATCCTGCTGTTCCGTTAAATCTTTCCCACATCCGGACAGCAAAAGACCACCAGACTTACATTTCCAAAAATCGCAAATAATTTTTCCCAAGCTTAATCATTGCATACATTCTCCCATAATTTTCTGTCAAAAATATTTCGGAAAGAATCTTTCCTAATAAATTATAGCAGACAATCAGCCTAAATCATACCTCATATTTTCGGCTTATTAATACTGTAATGACAGCCGACAATATATCCGCAACCGGCTGGGCATAGAGCACTCCATTTAACCCCATGACCTTAGGTAGAATCAAAATGACAGGTATAAAACAAATACCCTGCCTGCAGGCTCAAGGATACAGCCCTCTTTTGCTTTTCCCATGGCAAGGAAGAGGAACGAATATACTGTATAGTAACCAAAAGGAAGAACGAAATGCCGTTTGCCCTCAATGCGGCTGTGCCGACACGGATCATCTCTGTGTCCCCCTTGGTAAACAGCCCCATGATCTGTGCAGGAAATACGGCCACAGCCAAACCGAAAGCCGCACAAAAAGATGGTAGACCAGAGAATAGAGGTCTTAATTGCTTCACGCAGCCGGTCAAATTTTTCGCTCCATAACTGTATCCTGCGATTGGCTGAAACCCTTTTAAAAAGCCGAAAACAACCAGGCTTCCCATAGACATGATTTTAGTGAGCGGCCCCATTGCAGCCAGCGCAGAGCCTCCGTATTCTTTTGCCGCACTATTCATCATACTAATGGAAAGGCTGGTCAATATCTGGAATAACAGCGTGGGGATTCCAATCTTAAAAATCTCTGACATGATTTCTTTGGAATAGCAGCATTTTCTGATATGAAAGCTAAATGCACTCTTTTTGCGAAGGATATAGACCAGATACACTATTGTGGAGACCATCTGCGATATGGCTGTGGCAATCGCCGCCCCCCTCTACTCAAGGTTTAACACATATATGAAAATTGGGTCTAAACCCACATTTAACAGAGCGCCTGCCATCAATGCAAACATGGCTGTTTTAGCAGCACCTTCACTGGACACGATATTGTTCATTGTGACATTGAAAACATTAAATATGGAAAATGTGATATAGATACTGGTATATGAGATTGCATAAGGCATGACACTCTCAATTGCACCCATCTGCTTTAAGATTGGTTTCAGGAAAAGAACTGAGCAGAGAATAAGGATTGCTCCAACCAAAAGGCTGCTGTACAAGGCCGTGCTGGCTACCTTGTCTGCCTTTTCTTCATCGCCCCGCCCAAGCAGTCTCGAAAGATACGCGGCAGCACCATTTCAAATAGTAAGCCCAGACCGACAATCACTTGCCCCAATGGAAAAGCCACCGTGACCGCGCCCATCTGATCCGTTCCCAGTCCACCCACAAAATAGGTGTCAGCCAGACTGTAAACTGCATTAATCAACATCCCAATCATTGTGGGAAAACCCAGTGCCAAAAGTGCTTTTGGTATGGGTATACTTCCCAGCAGCACCATTTTTTGTTTGATTGACTCATAATAAAATTCTCCTTTCGCTTGACATCAAGCATGAAATATATTACTATAATTTATAGCATTATCAGTATTTATATTACTATAATTTATAGTAGTTGTCAAGTGAAAAAAGGAGGAGCTTATGGCAGCCATTGATTTAATTGTTTTGGGGATTTTGAAAAAGGAATCTCTGAGCGCTTATGACATTCAAAAACTGGTAGAGTACCGGAATATTTCTAAATGGGTAAAAATCAGTACCCCATCCATATATAAAAAAGTCATTCAATTAGAGGAAAAGAAATTAGTGAAAAGCAATATTGTAAAGGAAGGAAAGATGCCTGAGAAGGCAGTGTATTCCCTGACAGAAGCCGGGGAACGGGAATTCGAGAGACTTATGCTGGATATTTCCACCAAACCGGTTCACTTTTTTTTTGGATTTCAACGCTGTCATCGTAAACCTGTCAAGCCTCTCTCCCGATCAGCAGAAACGATGTCTGACAGATATCGGCAGCAATGTGAAGATCTTAAAATCATATATAGAGGAGAACCTGACTATTAAGGAAAATAACTTGGATATCCCCAAAGAAGGGATTGCTGTTCTAGAACAACAGCTTGTCTTACGGATGCGGTTGAGACATGGATCGCCTCACTGGAAGAAGACCTTAGGCTTTAATAAGAATAAGTGAAATTTCAAATCCCCACTATAAATCTCAATGCCATGAAGCATGGATTCAAGTGGGGATTTCTTATTTAGAATTGTCTCAATCCACTTTTGACAGCTTAACAGAGCACGTAGTTCATTATAAGCCAGCCAGTTTCAGCAGATCCGGAATCTTGGATTCCCAGCCAAGAGCCATGATATGAACACCCTGACAGTATGGCTTGCACTCTTTGATAATACGTGCGGCGATTTCAACACCTGTGATACCTGCTTTTGTTCTTTTCTTTGTCTGCTTTCAGCTCATCAATCATGGATTCCGGAACATGGATTCCGGCAACATTTGCGTTCATGTATCTTGCCATTCCCACAGATTTCGGAATTACAATACCAACCTGTACCGGTTTTCCGAACTGTTTTGCTTTTTCCATGAATTTGATGAATTTTTCCGGCTCAAAAACAGCCTGAGTCTGGAAATAATCCGCTCCGGCCATAACCTTTCGCTCCATCTTTGCAAGCTGTGCGTCAACGGAATCGCTGCATGGAGATACAACAGCACCCTTGGAGAATTTTGGCGGCTCACCAACCAGTTCGTTTCCGCCAAGATCACAGCCTGATTCCAGCAGCTTGACTGTATGGATCAGAGAAACAGAATCAGATCGAAAACGGGCTTTGCCTGGGGATGGTCTCCCATCTTTGTATGGTCTCCGGTCAATAGCAGCAGATTTTCGATTCCCAGCATAGCAGCGCTGAGAAGGTCAGACTGCAGCGCGATGCGGTTTCTGTCACGGCAGGTAAGCTGATAGATCGGCGTCAACCCTTCATCCTTCAGAACCTTGCATGTGGCCAGTGAGCCAAGACGCATAACAGAAGACTGGTTATCTGTCACATTGACTGCAGTAACCCCCTTCAGATAAGTCTTTGCTTCTTCGACAAGATGATCTATATTGGTTCCTTTTGGCGGTCCTACTTCTGCAGAAACTACAAATTCACCATGTTGAAATAATTCGCTAATATTCATTCTCCCTTACTCCTAATCATTCTATATTTGTATATCCGTTTAGTTACATGTATGTTGACCGTTCTCTGTTTATTTAGACACTTCATCATCCGTTGCGTAGTTGCGTATCTTTACAGGACATTTCAGTTCATCCAGACGCCCTAGCTGTGCCAGTCGTCTGTAGATGCGTTCCCATCCACATTCCATATCGCTGTCCACTTCACATTTACCGTTTTCGTACCGCCGCAGGGGCCATTGACCAGGCTTTTGGAACAGGCAGTGATAGGACAGATTCCTCCGGTGATATTCAGGTAGCATTCACCGCACTGGTCACATTTGTACTCTAACGGTGTCACGCCCTGGAATCCCGGCAAAGGGTATGTATCACATGCTGCACATACTTTTTTATCCTCCAGGTACTCGGCAATTGTCTGTACACCGACACCGCAGGAGAATACAAGTACCACATCCGCTGCCTCGATGGCACTTTTATGTTTCTGAAGACGAAACTGCATATTTTCCGGATTACATATATAGTCTGTCGTAATGATTCCGGTCACATTCCCGCCGTCAGCCAATTCCTTCTGGAATTCTTCGGCTTCTTTTTTCGGGGAAATGAACTTCCTTGCATCCATGGCAGTTGATGATAAAAACTTTCTTTCCGGCTGCCAGTGATACGATAGTTTCTTTTGCTTTTAACTGGGTAATCAACATATCACTTCATCCCCCTTACTGCATTTTTTCCGGCTTTGATCTTGCTGACTAATGGAATCTTGGAAGAACAGATATACTGACAGCATCTGCACTCAACACAGTCCATGACATTCCTGTCACGCATACCCTGCCAGTCCTGCCCATCCGCAAGTTTCGCAAAATACAGAGGAGAAAGTTCCATCGGACAGACATCTACACAGCGTCCGCATTTGATGCATGCTACTTCCTGGGTTTGATCTGTATCAATGGCAATGATACCATTGGAGCCTTTCATCATAGGCACATTCAAATCGGAAAGCGCAAATCCCATCATGGGCCCGCCCATCTTTATCATCACATCATCATCTGTCACTCCGCCGCAGTAGTCGATCAGATCTTTTACATTGGTACCGACCTTCACGATATAATTGCCCGGCTTTTTAATCTTTTCACCAGTTATAGAGGCAACACGTTCGATCAGCGGCATACCCTTCTGAATTGCATCAGAAACAGCCTTCACGGTGCTGATGTTACTCACTACAACGCCTACATCTGCAGGCAGACCGCCCCTGGGCACCTGTCTTCCCATAACGCGCTTGATCAACATTTTTTCAGCACCCTGGGGGTACTTTGTCTTAGCCACTACCACTTCAATATTGCCGCAGTCCGCAGTTTTAGTCTCCATAAGCTCGACCGCGTCAGGCTTGTTATCCTCAATGACGATTATACCCTTCTGGGCGTCAACGGTCTTCATCATAGCTTTGAGACCGTAAATAATATCGTCGGCAAACTCCAACAGCACTCTGTGGTCTGCGGTCAGAAACGGTTCACATTCGCAGCCGTTTAGCAAAATGGCTTCAATTGGCTTGTTGGGCTTTAATTTAACAGAGGTGGGGAAACCGGCTCCCCCCATACCTACAATTCCTGCCTCGCGGACAATCTCAATGATCTCGTCCGGCGTAAGGCTTTCATAATCTTTATTTGGTTTTACTGTTTCGTGCAGAGTATTTTTTCCATCTGATTGGATACGACAGCCATCACCTCGCTGCCCCTTGTGGCGTGCAGCCGCGGTTCAACGGCAATTACGGTTCCGCTGACACTGGGTGTACCGGAGCACTGATGAATCCGGCAGCTTCACCGATCTTCTGTCCCACCTTCACGGTGTCCCCCGCCTGAACAATGGGATTTGCCGGAGCACCTAAATGCTGTGACATAGAAATCACAACTGTCTTCGGTTCCGGGAAACGCACAAGCGCCAGATGCTCGCTGAACTCTTTGCGCTCTGATGGATGAACACCACCGTAATAGCCTGCGAATCTTTCCTCACGGATGGATCTCACATAATCATTGATCACTTTGAAATTAACCTTTGAATAATCGCGTACCTGAACCGGCTGACTCAAAAACTCCTCAAGACGTCCCTGCTGTTCCAGCTTTTTATTAATTTTTTCCCAGGCACAGTCTTTGTTGGAATCCACTTCACATTTACCGTTCTTTGCTCCGCCGCACTGTCCATTGACAAGACTCTTTGAACAGTCGACGATAGGACAGACGCCACCGGTAATGTTCAGATAACACTGTGCACATGCATCGCAGCTCTTCTTGGTAAGTGCCATGCCGTGATGTCCTGTATAATTCAATGAATTGCTGGCCGCATATACAGGTATCTCTGCCATGTCCGCAACAGTCTGTATACCCAGGCCGCAGGAAATTACAAAAATATGCTCCGTGCCTTCCGGAATCATATCCTGTAATTTGTTGCCAGTCTGAGTTTTATTGCACAAAAATCAACCTTTGTACTGCCAGTGATCGTTTTTCCATGTTCAGAGGCAATCTTCTCAAATTCACCGCAATCTGGTTCGTCAATGGTCTCAAATTCCTTAAAGCATTTGTTACAGGCAATGACGAACAGCTTATCCTTGTCGGCCAGTAATGAAGCCAGTTCCTCATTTCCCTTCAGCTTATACTTGGTATAATTCTCCAATTGTTCACCTTCCTTATAAAATTGATTTACAGACAAAAAGCTTGTCTGCTCTTGCTATTTTTCACTCTCTGCACGTTAATGAAGAAAATTGAAAGAGGCAGATAAGGCATGTCTGTAATTAATACATATTGTACCACATAATCGTTCTATTTTCTATTCTAAACGTATATTTTCCAGGTTTGTTTCGTTACAGTTCACTCAGGTCTGAGCATTTACTGCTCAGACCGTGAGAAAATGATTCAGGAGTGCATAAATCCCATCGCCGCAGGCGATTTTGGATGTATTTATGCATGTTACTGTGAACGTGTGAACAGCAACTTTGTTTCACCTCGCTTCCTGGAATAAAAATATCCAAAGCCAAAGATAAAAGCCACTTGCAATAATATTAGCACAAGTCCTGATCCGCCTTCTCCACCATTCCAGATTGTATTATGTACTATTTTTGTCGACAGCCAATGATGATCCGAGATATTATTCAACCCAAATACTCTGATTTCCATCCAATTCCAAGCTATATGAAATCCGATTGGAAACCAGATATTATTTGCACTCAGTCGAATGATACCTAACAGTATTCCGCCTAATGTCAAATAAATAAGAGACGCGATTGTATAATTGTCAGCATTTACCAGATGATATAAAGCAAATATTACCGCTGACAATACCATTCCTGCATACTTATTTTTTTTACCCAGCAAATATTGAAAATAGCCTCTGAAAGTAGTCTCCTCGGCAAACGCCACTCCGGAAAAGATGAGAAGACCATTTAATAGTGAGTATGCTGCAGAACTCGTCAGGGGCCTCATCTCAAATTCCACCTGCTTCATAAGAATTAGGATAGATATATATACCGCTACAAAAATCGCACCAAATGCAAAACCCTGCAATATCTTCAGAAACCGATGCTCCCTGGAAAGCCCCAAATCGATCCAACTTCGTTTTTCCTTTTTTAGTATATATCTATAAAATAGATATATGAGCCCGCACATAATTAGAATCGCCAAATCATATCCCAAATCATGGTTCATTGTCTCTGAGATCATTTCTGGAAAACTTTTTAATATTGACATTTTGATATATCACGCCCGCTGCGACGGCGGATGTCAGAGATATCATGTTAAAAATACAAAAATGAAAATAATTTTCCATATGTTCCTCAGTTCCTTATTGTTATTATAAAAGATTCTTTTCACTTTTATATATCTCCCTCTCAAAAAAATGGAAATCCATTCTATTCAATGATCAGCTTACATACCTCAATTGGCCTGTTTTAGCAGGACAATAAGAACCCTTCATCTCTTATTAAGTTCAGCAATTGCTCCGTAATGCAAAACATCAAATTCGGCCGGAGCAATCTCAGCAAGCAGCTTCATATGCTCCTGTTCCCATGCAGCGACTTCTCTTTCAGAGAGCGAAGCGCCCACACCCCTGCAGGCTTTCATTCTCCCATTCCAGCTCTCGCGGGTGAAATGCACCTTCAATGGATATTCCTCGTGATAGACAAGCTCAAATTTTTCTCTATAACAGTCCGGAATTGAGATGGGATGTAGCGTTTCTCCGGCCCCTGCTCCACTTGGGGCTGTATTTCAGAACGAGTTTTTCACTTGCCCCCGCAACCTCATCCTCAAAGGGCAGCCACGCCATATACAATATAAGTATACGTCCACCAGTCCTCAGCATTTTTGTATAACTTTGGAATAAGATGCTTATGGTCAAAATACCAGAAACACTGACACGCAGTGATAACATCAAAAGAATGTTCGGGAAAATCTATATGTTCAGCAGATTTCGCATAATAGTCAATATCCATACCCTCTGAGAGTAATTTAGCCTGTTCAATCTGATTTTCTGATATATCCGTGGCCGTCCATTTTGCCCCATATCGGTACATATTTCTGGGAAGAACTCCCGTTCCAGTACCCATGTCTAATACATTTTGACCTTCTATACATAGTTTACGTTCTAAAATTTTATCGTAAAATTTCTGCGGATAAATATCACGGAATTTTGCGTAATCTTCAGAGGTTTTGCCCCAATCAAATGCTTTTCCGCCGTCTATATTACTGTCTGTCATATTCATAATCACAAGATCTCCTATTTTTCCATCTTTGATTGTTGTGCAAATCCAATGGGGATATGATCTTCATAGATCCATTCAGACACATTTTCAATTGATAATTCAAAAACACCTCGTCCGATTCAATAAATTCGTCCTCCTCGCTAAAGGATTCCGGATAGCGCAGCATATAGGAAGCCTTTATCTTAGCATTCCTGTCATCAAATGCAGAACCAAGAGGCTTTGCTTTTCCTGTAAAATAGAAATTTCCCACACAGACAGCAATATTGGGATTATAAAGCATTTCTCCAGCCTTTCTGGTCGCTGCTGATGTCCTTACATATAGGCGCAGACCTATACTCAAAGGGGCTTACAGGTCTGGATGATACCCTGTCATCTCTGCTTGTCGATAAATAGATCACTTCTGCTGTACTTAGAACACGTTCCAGTTCTGTTAAATTAACTTCCATACATAGCCTCCGTTCCTTTGAATTGTTTCAACCCACGCTCCACTGACGTTATATGTGATTCCTCTCTCTGCCTATCATAATGTTCATTTTAACACAGGAATTTTTACTGTCTTGATATATTTACAAAATAATATTTATTTTTCTCATTCATTACACTTCCCATATAGAATTTATCATGACTCTATGGTAACATAAAGTCATAAAACACTCTGGTAAATTATTTGCTGCTATTGTGAAAGGAGGGCTACAAGATGAAAATGAGAAATGCAGTACAAACAATTGGTAACCTAATAGACAAACAAAACGTGTCATTCATAAGTTCTGTGGATGAGAATGGGTATCCTAACACAAAGGCCATGCTTCCCCCCGCGAAAAAGGGAAGGAATAAAAAGTATTCTACTTTACTACAAATACGTCGTCTCTGCGTGTAAACCAGTACCGGAAAAACCCGCAGGCCTGTATTTATTTTTGTGACAAAAGATTTTTCAGGGGCGTTATGCTGCTTGGCTCCATGGAGGTATTGAGGATAGTTTTTACAAGGAGATGATATGGCAGGAGGGTGACACCATGTATTACCCCTCAGGGCGTCACTGACCCTGATTACTGTGTGCTTCGGTTCACTGCCAAAGAGGGTAGATTCTACAGGAATTTCAGTTCTGAGAATTTTATCGTGGAATAAAAAATAGTAAAACAAACTGGAGATGTATTCATTCACACCTTCTATGCAGCGCACATAATTTCTTTTGGCAGTTTTGATGAATGAGGAAATTATTTTTGAGAGGTTTACACCTAATTAAAAATGCGATACAATATATAATAAAAACTTTTTACAAATCAGAAGGAAACCTTATGAAAAAATCCGGTTTAAACCTCATCGGCGTGAAAGAATATAACCGCGCCCTAATATTACAATTGATTGCCACTGGAAACGGAACAACACGCAATAGTCTTGCACAGCGGTCAAGGCTAACGTCTATGACACTGACGAACATTACATCTGAACTTCTACAGCAAAATATTATTGTAGAATCAGAAGCTCCCTCCAACTCCAAAAATCTGGGAGGACGCCTAAGCTCCTCACAATCTCTCCAACTTCCCCGGTCGTTGCAGGAATTTGGATTTCAAAAGACTTTCTTTTCGGCATCTTAAGTGACTTCAGTTTAAAGCTGGTAGCAGCAAAGCAGGAATATTTCGAGGATAACGAGACCTCCGAAACCATTCTGGAGAAAACATATCATCTGGCTGAATTTCTGCTCCATTTAACAGAGCGTCCGGTACTCGGTATTGGTATCTCTGCAATCGGTGTCGTAGATACCATTCACGGAGTTATTAAAAATGTAACGAATTTTTTTGATATTAAAGAGATGGACATTAAAAGTTATATGTCCCCTAAATTTGATATACCCATATATGTTAAAAAATGACATGCAGGCTGCTGCCCTCTGCGAGATGTATTATGGTATTGACAGCAAAAGAAAACTTTCTATATATTGGCATTACAAATGGAATCGCTTCCGCTATTGTCTCCAATAAGCAATTGTTAAACAACTCCACTGGCTCCTGCGGAGAGCTGGGACATACTACCATTGATTTCAAAGGTCCCAGGTGTAATTGCGGCAGTCGTGGATGTCTGGAGCTGTATGCCAGTGCCCCTGTTATTATCCGAAGGATTAATGAAGCCTGCGGTACCCAACTGAGTACCTTTAAGGAAACGATGGAGTATTGTACTACTTCTGTGAAAGCTTACTCCACTTTGCAAAACATATCTGATCAGCTGGCCTATGCACTTAATAATCTGATTAATATAATAGATATCAGTACCGTGGTGTTCGGCCACTCTGCTGTGTACTTTCCGGATGAAATACTGGCATCTATCGCGTTCACCCTGAATCAGCTCAGTATCTTTCGCAATAACCGCACAATTACACTGCATAAGACAAAATTTGAGGAGAACAGCCCTCTCTACGGCTCCGTCTGCATCGTTTTAGACCAGCTATTTACCGGCAACCTGACTATTTGATTTTCCCTTCCATGTTACTCTGTTTACAAAGAGAGCTGCTTTGCATCCGCATTTCGGCACGCAAAGCAGCTTTTTCCCCTTAGTTGCAATCTGCCAGCATAGGTCCTGCAAGCTCTTCCAGATAAAAAAGAGTTCCGGGAATGGTAGGGATATAAGAGGATGTAACCCACCGGGAAGGACCATAGCGTAGGGTCATCCATAAAGGCATCCCTTGCCACTGCATTCCCCTGGAGAACGCTCCATCCGCCCCTCCGATCATTCGGTCAGACTGGAGAAACAAACCGGGTCCTATGGTATTCGCTGTACATGGTACAAGAGGGGTTCTGCTCTTGAAACTGGTTATCGCATTTTGTTCAACAGTCAACGGATGAAGCAGCGCGCCCTCCCTGTAGCACTGCTCTTTCCAAGATGCTTCTGAATCAAACTCCGCTGCAAAATGGGGTTCCCAAAAAGCAATATGACACATTCTGCCAATACCGTATACTGTTATAAGCCGCGCCCCTGTTCCTTCAACCTTTTAATCTTCTCAGGGTAAGCAGGGAGGTTTTCTTTTGTTGCAAAATTTCGGTGAGATTCAGGCACCGTCAAATCCCCTAATGGATTATAGAATGCATGCTCCATTGCATATTGAAAGGAACCCGGCTCTGTGCTGTCAAGTGTATTTCCATCTTTATCAGCCCATTCATCCATATTAAAAAACAATACAAATGATCACAGGCAATATTCCATCTTTTCAGATAATATACAATCCATTCATACATTCCCATGGGTCCCACAGGTAAAATGAGCGCCAGTGTCTGTCCTTTTTCTCTTGTCTCCCGGATTTCCAGCGCAATTTCATGGCCCAGTTTTACATTAAACTCCTCTAGCGATTTACAGGCTGCAATCTCAAACTCCTCGTTCCAAAAAGCCTGCCTTTCTTTGATTTCTTCTGGACCGTAGCTGCAGCACCTGTCAATTTTATCCATATCCCATCCTTTTGGATAGAATCCTTCCAATAAACTTTTTCAACTGTTTCTTTAAAGTTAATCTTCATAAACCCTCTTCCTTTCAAACCATATACATCATTTACACTCTTTATGGCAGTAATTGTTTGTTTGTCATCCTGGGATAAACGGTACACAGCCGGTATCCCTCCGCATATGCAACCCCGCACTGATACCCCCTGTATCTGGAACAGGTTCTGACCATATCCAAAAATCTATTCCGTCATGTTCCAACATCCATTTTATCTGGGATTCATGACACGCAAGGGCTTTTAACTTTCTGTCTATCTGTTTGGTGACATCTACATAATGGGTGGGTATAAAATCGACTCCTGCCAAGGTATCCATAAAATAAATGGGCACGAACTCATTGTACGCAGCATATTGTACTGACTTATGCGCTAAAGTGGCTATAAAGCTGCTGTTGAACGCCAGTTTGCTGGTCTCAATATGATCCTGCATATAATCCATGTCATTATGGGTGATAATAACATCAGGTTTTACAAGCCTCACAACATCCGCAAGCGCATCTACCGCTTCATTATCATAACGGTTCACTAAAACATCACCTATATCTAAGTTGAATACCTTCTTAACTCCAAGTACCCGGCCTGCCTGTTCTGATTCCATTGCCCGAAGCCTGGCCAATGGTTCCGGTAATATTTCCGCATGTCCCATATTTCCATTTGCAACATGGCATATAGAGACATCGGCGCCTTGTTCTACATATTTTGCAAGTGTTCCACCACATGCAATTTCTAAATCGTCAGGATGGCACCCCACTGCCAAAACGTTCATCTTTGTTCCCCCTATCTTTTTATCTATGATCATTTCAAATACAGTATTTTGTGATAGACGGCATTCAGGAAACGGTAATACCCCCATCTGCCACCAGAATTGCCCCATTCATATAGCTGGACTCATTGCTGGCCAGAAATAATGCAATATTGGCTACATCTTCGGCCATCCCCCAGCGGCGGAGCGGCGTACCCTGATTCAGAAAACGCTTTTCATCAAACGTTTTCTTATTTAGATCACTTTCATATATCATAGGGGTATGAATCGCCGCCGGCGCAATACAATTTGTCCTGATATTTTCGGGTCCAAATTCGACAGCCATGGATCTGGTCAGGGAAATCACTGCTCCTTTTGAAGCACTGTAGGCATCACAACCGGGAACTCCGATCAGTCCACAGCTGGATGACGTATTAATTACTGATCCACCTCCCTTCTGCGAATCAGCGGCAACGCTGCTTTTGAGCAATACATCATTCCAAACAGGTTAATTCTGATTATTTTTTTCAAACACATCTACCTCCAGACTATCGATGCTTTTGTCAAGTTCTCCCCAGAACACGGATGCATTATTATACAAGACATCAATCCGCCGTACTCCTCCTTGATACTTCCAAAAACCTTTTGAACCGCATCCCAGTCTGAGATATCCAAAAGATACAATTCTGCCCGTCCGCCAGCAGCCTTTATGTCCTGCTCTTCTTTCCTTCCTTTTAACTCATCTCTCCAAGAGCAAAACGGTCGCTCCCTCCTCAGCAAAAATTGAGCTGACGCTTTACCAATGCCGCTTCCGGCTCCGGTAACAGCGATTATTTTTCCTTCAACCCGCATAATATGTTCTCCTCCTACCAAACCATGTATCCCCCGTCTGTAACCAGTGTAGCTCCTGTCATATAATCTGACGCCTGTGATGCCAGAAATACAGCGATATCCCCTGATATCCTCCGGTTTTCCCCAGGTCTTTAGTGGTATACAATCTAAAAAGAATCCTTTATAGAATCCGGGATTCTCTTTCACATACTTCTCATTGATCTCGGTCATATAATAACCTGGACAAATGGCATTGACGTTGATATTGTGCTCTGCCCATACTCCTGCCATCAGCCGCGTCAGACACTCAACTCCTGCTTTTGACACATCATATGCCCCAATGGTTGGGTTTCTCATCGCCACCTTCCCTGTCACAGAAGCCAGATTAATTATTTTTCCGTACTTCTGTGCCTCCATTATTTTGCCCACATGCTTCATCATCAGAAATGTTCCGGTAAGGTTTGTCTCCAGTATCCTGCTCCATTCCTTCAAGCTCTCATGCACCAGTGGCGTATCACTCCTGCCCACAGCGGCATTGTTGACCAGGATATCCAGGTGTCCTGCGGATTGCATTACAAACCGACATGCTTCCTTCACACTCTGCTCATCTGTAATGTCCAAAGGCCAGACATGGATTGTGTTCCCCGACTCCTCCTGTATAAACCTGGAAGTATTCTCCAGACGTTCCAGATTTCTTGCCATCATAAAGACCTCAGCGCCCGCCAAAGACAGGGACCGTGCAAATGACTTTCCAAGCCCCTGTCCTGCCCCCGTCACCACTGCAGTCCTGCCGCTTAAATCAAATTTACTCTTCATGGGTAAACCAATCCTTTCACACTTTTAGTATTTTACTGTCACGGGCTGCCTTGTCTTTGCCGATTCCATAATTGCCAGCAGTGCCAGGGACGTATTAGCAGCATCCTCCTTTGTGACCAGAAAATTCCGTTCGCTTAAGATACAGTCCACAAAAAGAACGAATACTCTCATATGCAAAACCTTTTACCTTCCCATCCACTTTATTACGTACAATGATATCCGGTGTTATCACTTTATGGTCTGTCACTTCCTGGATCATGTTATGGCTGGAGCAGTCAATATTGATCATCCCGTCTGTACCCAACACAGTAAACTTAATGTCATTAATACAGGTATTTGCATTCGGCGTTATCCAGCCGCACTCCATCTGAGCAATTGCGCCGTTTTAAATTCCAGAGTAGCCTGATACATATCCGGAACATCCACCCCCATTTTTTTAATATACCTTCCCTCGAAACAGCATGTACCCTCTCTACCTCTGATCCCACTAAAAATCGGAGGGTATCCAGGCAATGGCTGCCCAGAAACCACAAAATAGAAGACTGTCCTGCCCATGAAAGCATATCTGTAGCTACCCACTTAATATCATTTAGGCGGCCATAAGCACTGGTGGGCGTTCCCAGATCCCCTGCATCAATCAACTGTTTTGCAGTATTGACCGCTGGATTCCAACGATTGTGCAGATCTACCATCATCACGTATTTTGTTCTTTTTTCAAAAGAATCCATCATCGGTCATCATCATGTGGTCGCCGGGGGTTTCTCAATCAAGAGATCTTTCTTTGCCTTTGCACATGCTATGGCAATATCAGCATGCAGAAAATCCGGTGTAACAATGGCAATAGCATCACATTTGGATTTTACTGCCATTTCCCTGTAGTCCGTATAGATCTCTTCTATTCCAAACTTTGCCGCCAAAGCCTCCGCCTTTGAACGATTTTGATCACAAATTGCCACTGTCTTTGCAAAAGGATGTTCATTATAGATACTTGCATGTGTTTCTCCCCAAATGCCGGCTCCAACAATACCCATTCTCAATTTTTCCATTCTTCCTTACCACCTTTCTTTCATGCTACCCGATCAACTCCAGCGATAGATATTACTGTGATTTGCGTACTAAAATTATCTCAAAACTCGTAATTATGTACATTTTCTTTTGTAAAAATAATACTCGGAATATATCCTACATCACTTCCATCTTTCACAATCAATTTACCGCCGTATTCTCCATAATCTTCATTATTCTGAGGCAGTTTCCCTGTATCCATGTAATTGACTGCTGCTGCCACAGCATCATATCCCATAACTCCCGGGTCCCACAGGATCAATTCCGGTATTACGCCTGCATCAATATACTCAGAACACTGTGAAGGAAGGCCAATTCCCAGTGAAATGATCTCCCCTGTTTTATTGGCTGACTGGATGGCCATGGCCGCAGCTGGAGGATTCACAGTGGATACCCCCGCCACTGCTTTTAAATCCGGGTATGTCTGTATTAAATTTTCAACCTGCGATACACATTTTTCAAAATTATCGTCACATGCCTCCGTAGCAACCAGTTCAATATCAGGATATTTTGCCAAAACAGCTTTAATTGCCTCCAAACGCCTGTTCAAAGTCTCTGATCCAAGTCCACCCGTGAGTAACGCCACTTGTCCTTTCTCTCCAACCTGCTTAACCAAGCTCTCTCTCCGATTGCAGTACCGCTTTCTTCCGGCTCACCAGCTGTAATACAAAACAGACGCTGGCTGTCAGGTGCATCAATGTCAAAGGTGAAAATATCTACGCCGGCATCTACGGCCTTGTTTATGGTTGGAATAATAGCAGTACTATCCGCAGTAGATATTAAAATCGCGTCTGCTCCCTGAGTGATAAGATCCTCGATAAAGGTGATTTCTGATTTACATCCTCTGTGGACGGTCCTGTATAGGATATGATTTCGCGTTAAAGTCCGCTGCTGCCTTCTTGGCTCCCTCCGCTGCATAATCAAAATATGGGGCTCCCATCTGTTTGACCACAATTCCTATCTTATATGTATCTCTGTCACTTGTTTCTTTTACTTCTGAATCTTTGTCTGCGGTGGTATCTGCACTTTTTGCTGTCTTTGACTGCTCTGGTGTCCTTTTCGCCGTTACTTGCACAGCCTGCAATGGTTAAAATAAAGATAGTACTCATCAAGATTGCCATAAATGAACTCTTTTTTTCATATTTTATCCCTTTCTATGTTTAAAAAAACTTTGCAATGTCAAAACCATTTCTCAGTTTTGCATCATACCCGATAGCGATCAGCAGCACAATCCCCATGAAGATCATTTGCCAGTAAGCATTTACCCCGAGTAAGTTGAAACCATTAATGATAAAATTCAGGATCAGAATACCAAGCATTGTGCCCAGAATATTGCCCTGACCGCCATTGATACTGGTTCCCCCATTAATACTGCTGTCACCACGTCAAAAGCAGTATTCCTTCCTGCATCAGGTGAGGCAGAAATCAAACGGGATGAGAAGATGATACCCGCTACTCCTGCAAGCAGCGCATTCAACACATATACAGCGATGGTAATCCGCACCACACTGATTCCCGCAATGTCCGTTGCTTTGGGATTGCCTCCTGTTGCGTAGATGAATCTTCCATATTTCGTACACCTCATCATCCACTGAGCTGCAATGATGATAGCTAAAAGAATCAGTATTGGAATAGGTATTCCCAGCAGCTTCCCCTGGGCCAACTGGTCATAACCGCTGGGAAACGTGCTGACCGGCTTTCCGTCTGTCAGCACATATATAATACTTCTAAGCGCTGTCATAGTAGCCAAGGTTCCTATAATTGGCTGAAATCCTGCCTTTGCAATCAAAATGCCATTCACTATTCCGATAGCGACAGCCGAAAGGATACCGTAAAATATACATACGCCAAAAGGAAAGCCGTTGCCGTAACTAAGGCCAATGATAATGGGGACAATAGCCATCACAGTTCCCACTGAAAGATCAAATCCTCCGGCTATGATCACCACTGTCATCCCCACAGCTATGATTGCCACTTCACTGACTCTGGTAAGAACGGTTACAATATTGTTCAGGGCCAGAAAGCTGTGCTCCATAACGCCCATGAAAAAAGAAACCATATAGCCAGAAACCAAGTAAAACCAATTCATAGCCCATTTTTGCAAATATGGCTTTTCCTACACTGCCTTTCATTGTACTCACCTCCCTCTCCCCCATAAATGGTTCTTACAGTATCCAGAAGCAATGCTAAAATAATAATCAGTCCGGTGATCAATCCATGATAATTTGCTGAGATCTTTAGCAAAGTCATACCGTTTAGAATTAGCCCCATTAAAACAGCCCCCATAATCGTTCCCAAAACAGTTCCCTTACCTCCCAGGAAACTGACACCGCCCAGCACAGCTGCTCCAATTGCGTCCATCTCATATCCAGTCCCTGCTGCCGGCTGAATAGCTCCTGTTCGTCCGATAAATAGCATTGCCGCAAGCCCGGTCAAAATTCCTGACACCATAAAAATCATTACTTTTGTCTGATCAACCTGAATCCCGGCTAATTTCGCAGACTCCTCATTACTGCCAATAGCATAGACATGCCTTCCAAATGACGTATATTTCATAATGATAGTAAATAAAACCAGTACAACCAATAAGATTACTGCGGGAACCACCCCATTTCCAAACAATAAAATTCCTTAGGCAAATTGGTTACCCATTTCCCGCCGGAATATACATACGTAATTCCCCTGAAGATATTCATTGTGGCCAGGGTAACAATGATTGGCTTTACCTGCAGTTTTACGATAAGAAGTCCATTTATTCCGCCACAAACTGCTCCGGTAAGTAAGCAAACCATCAGTACAGCTCCAGCCGGAAGCCCCAACTTAATGAAAGACCCGGCCACTACACAGATTACACCAACCATAGACCCTACTGAAAGATCGACTCCCTTGGCGATAATTGCCAGCATCATGCCCACAGCAATGATCCCATTCACTGAAATCTGCTTTGAAATATTTAGCAAATTAGTACTGGTAAAAAAAGACTCTGACTGCGCACCGATCAATATAGAAATCAGAATGATTGATATGATAATGGTCAGTTCCGGAATGCTAATCAAAATTCTTCCGACAGATCTCCCCATTCCTCCCTTGCGGATGGCCGTAACATCTTTTTCAAAATACCTGTCCCTCCTTCCAATAATTCTAATTTCTGTCTGCTCCTGTTGCGTAACTTATAATTTCTTCCGGTGTAACATCCTCTTTTGGGAAAATACCAGCAACCTTCCCTCCTGCATCACCATGATCCGGTCACTCATTCCAATCACTTCCGGCAGCTCAGAGGATATCATAATAATGCCGTAGCCATCAGCCACTAACTCGTTCATCAAATCGTATATTTCAGCCTTTGCGCCCCACATCAATGCCGCGTGTAGGTTCGTCAAAAATTAAAATTTTGGATTTGCTTAAAAGCCACTTAGCAATTACAACCTTCTGCTGATTACCGCCACTGAGGTTACGGGTCAATTGTTTCGTGGAGGGAGTCTTAATTGTAAGCTTCCGAACGTACTCATCCATCAACACTTTTTCTTTTTTCGAATGTATAAACCAATTTGCTTTATTCTTAGCCAAAGCTGCCAAAGTCGAATTCTCCTGTACGCTCATAAGCAACACGAGCCCTTCGTCCTTGCGGTCCTCAGGTAAAAATCCAATGCCCAGCTTTAATGCTTCTTTGGGAGAGCGCGGAAGGTGCTGCTTCTTGTTTCCAATGGTGATTTCGCCTGAATCTGATTTATCAATACCAAATATTGCCCTTGCCATTTCTGTTCTGCCTGCTCCCACCAGTCCGGACACTCCCAGAATCTCTCCCTCATGCAAGCTGAAACAGATATCCTCGAACACTCCCTTAGAAGTCAGGTTTGTAACAGCAAAAATTTCTTTTCCTATCTTGTTTGTCCGCTCCTTAAACCGTATATTTACAGTACGGCCCACCATCATCTCCAAAACTTTGTCCAGATCAGCTTGTGCAGTATTGACAGTATCTACATATTCGCCATCCCTGAGAACACTGATTCGGTCAGATATCTCAAAGATTTCATTGAATTTATGGGATATGTACAGAATCGAAATCCCATTCGCTTTCAGATCTTTAATGATTTTCATTAAGTTCACAACTTCATGCTCTGAAAGAGAGGAGGTTGGTTCATCCATGATTATGAGCTGCGCATTCATAGTCAATGCCCTTGCAATTTCTATTAACTGCTGAGTCGCCACATTCAGGCTCCCCACCTTTGCTGTTGGAGATACTCTGACTTCCAGCTTTCCCAGCACCTCCTCTGTCATTTTATTCATCTTAGTCCAATCGATCAGGCCGTTCTTCTTAGGCTCCCTGCCCAGAAATACATTCTCTGACACTGAAATATCCGGGCAGAGAGTGAGTTCCTGATAGATGGTTGAGATTCCTGCCCGCTGAGCTTCCCTCGGATGCTGAATCTTCAGTTTTTACCTTTCAAAGAATTTCTCCCGTCCAGCCGCCCAAAGCACCGGTCAGAATCTTAATCAGTGTAGACTTTCCCGCTCCGTTCTCTCCCACCAGGGCCAATACCTCAGCTTCTTTAATATCCAGTCTGACTTTGTTTAAAGCGAGAACTCCCGGAAATTTCTTCGTTATATCGGTAAGTTTCAACAATGTTTCAGCCACACTCATCACCTCTCATTTTCTATGATTCAGGGTCGAATTTTCTTACCACACCATATAACCGCCGTCAACCTGTATAATCGTTCCGTGTACGTAATCTGAGGCCCTGGAGGCTAAAAAAGAAGCGTTCCTGCCAGTTCCTCCGGTTCTGCCATATGACCTGCCGGTATCATATCAAGAGCCAGATCATAAAAAACCAGGGTCAGCACGAAAGAACTCTTTATTAGGGTCTGTCATAAAATATCCTGGAGCAATCGCATTTACATTTATATGATATTGAGCCCATTCACTGGCCAGAGCTTTTGTCAGACCATCTATGGCTGCTTTTGACACATCATAAGAGCCTCCATGTACTCCTTTATTAATGATTTTACCGGAGATGGAAGACATATTAATAATCTTCCCCTTTCTGTTTTTCAACATTTCTTTCCCCGCAACTTTCGCGCAGATAAAGCTTCCATTTACATTTATATCTATTACTTTTTCCCACTCCTGTGTGGCGGTATTCTCTGGAGATTTATTACAACGTCCGATCCCTGCGTTGTTGACCAGAATGTCAAGTTTTTCCGTAACGTTTTACTATCGCATCCACGCATTTCTGTATCTCGTCTTCATGGGTAATGTCCCCAAAAAGCTCATGCAGTCATGGCCAGCTTCCCTCATTTCTCTTTCCGCGCGATCCAAGTCCTCCTTTTCAAAAGAAAGTAAACAAACCTTTGCCCCGCTTCTGCCAACGTATTGGCGAACATCCTTCCCAGTCCTTTACTGGCACCTGTCACCAGCGCAACTTCTCCATTCAGATTGAACAAATCATTTACTACCGACATCGCTTATACCTCCTTGTAAAAATCCTCTTTGGCTGTTCTTCTACAGTCCAAAATGGGTGTGTTCTCTTTTTGCCTCCTAGCAATAAGGATATTTTAATCATACATCAACACAATGCCCATGTCAATATATTTTTAAATTTATTTTATTAATAATTCTTTTATATTTTTACTATTAATTTAAAATAGTTTTGTGTATTATACCCAAATATTTTGCTTTTACCAAAAATTTTACAAGTGTTTTTAGGGCTATATATTGTAATTTTCATTATTCTTTCGATATATATAAATTATTTTTATTAATGTAACAAAAAAGACACTTTAGAGGATTCCAACTAGGAATCCCCTAAAGTGTCTCCCGTGAACTTCGTTCTGAGAATTATGACGTGGAATAAAAAATTTGTATTCTTTGGAAAGAAGAAGGTTTAGCCTTGAAAACTGGATAGAATAGTTATATTATAACACTATACCATATAAGAAATCATTTTAAAAGCGAGAAAATAAAAATGAAAAAAATTGCTGAAAGTATCCGGCAGTATCACTCTAAAGAACTGGACCACTCTGTTGACTTTTGAATTATTCTATAAAGTAGTATGTTATTCCTTCCTCTCCTCAATCGTAGGCATTATTATGGACAATATTCTGCATGCTGCAGGTATTACATACCTGAGCTTTGAAAAATATCCGCATTTTATTAACCCACCCACTTTCCATAGTATTATTTCTCTGCCTCATAATGATCATAACAGTGAGCACATTTTTTGAAGTTTCCGCGCTCTATATTTACTGTGAAAAAGGATGGCGGAATGAATTTCTATCGCTGTGGCAGTTAATCAAAAAAGCGTTTAAAAGCTGCAGAGCGCTTTTGAATATAAAAATACTCTTGTTCTTCTGGGGATTTATGCTCCGTGTGCTGCTGGCAGTCTCTCCTTTTTTCACGTTACGTATTGGGATGGAGAAGCATGCCAGAGTTTATCATGGATTTTATTTGGGAGAATCAACTATTCCGGGTATTATTTATCATTATCCTCATCGGTCTGAATTATTTGTTTATTCTCTGCCTCTTTGTTCTGCCCTCTGTCATCTTGTATAAAAAAGATTTTAGAGCCTCTTGGCAGGAATGTTTCGTCTTGCTGAGAAAGCGCAAGGCAGCTACCCTGTGGAAGTTTGTGGTATCATTCACAGTTCTTTTGCTGTCTTTTTTTCTCATTTTTTTTCAGGAGCAGGAGCACTTGCAGCCTACGCAAAATCCGCCTATGCCCTCTCCCAGGCAGAAGCCGCCTTTCGTTTCCGGATGGAGACTCTGGGCAGGATCGGGATCATTTTAGCCAGTACAATCAGTACTATATGGCTGTTCGCCATGGTCCTCTCTGTTTCATGAGTACAGAAACGATATCCGTCCCAACCGGGTCCATACAAAGCCCCGACTTTTTTCGATTATCAGGCGCGTTATTGTTATGGCAGCCACAGTATTTCTGGTGATTCTATTCAGTGAAACGGAACTGGGAGGTAATTTTATTTATTCAGACGATTTATCTACTCAGATCATTGCCCACCGTGCTGCTTCCGCTTTTGCCCCAGAAAATACTATGGCTGCACTCAACTATTCTATTGAAGCAAAGGCGGATGCCGCTGAAATTGATGTACAGCTACTAAAGGATAATACGTTGATAATCCTGCATGACAGTAACTTTAAGCGTACAACCGGCGTTGATAAAAACGTCTGGGATACAAATTATTCTGAAGTCAGGGGGGTATGATGCAGGTTCCTTTTTTCAGATGATTTCGCCAAAGAACCTGTTCCAACCCTGGATGAGATGTTAAAAACCGCAAAAACAAAATTAACCTGATGATTGAACTAAAGCTCACCGGCCATGAGCAGCGCATCGATCTGGTAAAACAGACTTTAGAACAAATCCGCAAATATGATATGGTTCACCAGTGCAGCATAGCCTCCATGAACCTGGAAATTCTAAAGGAAGCAAAACAGATGGAGTCTCAGATTGAGACCGTTTACATTACTCCCTGCTGTACTCTCATGATTATGGAATTGACTACATCGACGGATACAGTGTTGAGACCACGTCCATTACCACAGAAATGGTAATGACCGCAAACTATCAGGGCAAAAAGATCTTTGGCTGGACTGCAAACTCTGAGAATACCATTCAGAGGAATCTGAGATGTAAGGTGAATGGGATTATCACAGACAATCCAGAGCTGACCCGTTACTATGTAGACGAGCAAATGGAAAACCTGACTCTGAATCTTTTAACGGATCTCTTTTTCCTGACTCTCTGTGAGAGATGCACTGCTGACTCTCAAAACGTATACTTTTCTGTTCACACCGGAAATTCCATATAAAAAGTGGTGCCAAGGCCCAAAACACTGGAAACGGAAATTTTGCCGCCATGACGTTCAATAATATTTTTGCGATTGCCAGACCTAACCCTGTTCCCTCTGGCCTTTTTTTCCGTACTTGCACCTCGGTAATAACGCTCAAAGAGATGCGCACATTCCTCCGTACTCATTCCTCCGCCGTTATCCCTCACCGAAATTTGGATGGAATCCTCCGTGTCCGCGACCCGCAGTGTAATTTCTGTATCTGCTCTGCCATGTACAAAGGCATTGACAATCAGGTTTCCAAAGGCTCTCTGAAAAGCATCTGATCAAATGAATACCGTACCATCTGTTTTGCACACTCAAAATGAATGATGCGGTCTTCATATTCCGGGTCATTCAAAATATCAATTGCCAGCTCTCTTAAAAACCGGACGAGGTTCTGCTCTTGGCAGTTTAAGGGAAGCATTCCATTCTCCAACTGATAAGTCAGCTTTAAATCCTCTATAAGGGTTTCCATGTAGGAGACATTTTCATCACAATCCCTGCATAGCGCCTGCACTGCTCTGCACTCTTACCGTCAGTTTCCAGCAGAATCTCCGCATATCCCTTAATAGGAGAAAGCGGCGTTTTCAAGTCATGGGTGATATTTGCAATCCACTCCTCCCTCATCTTTTCCGTCTGAGTCCTCAGTTGGTCACTGGTCCTGATCTGCGCGTCCAAAGTATTCAGGCTCTTGTAAAGGTCGTGGAATGCTCCCTGCTTCTGTATGGGAAGATAACTCCGGGATGCTATGTCTTCAATCGAAGCAGTCAGCTTCTTCATAGCTCTCGTTGTCATGAACCCATAGAGTACACCTGAACCTACGATAGCAAGAAGCAGTACCACAAATACAGCAAGCACCACGAGTTTTCCTCCGGCAAATTGCTCTCCATTCAGGTACATAGTAACCTTAGCAATGTTCACAGGAAAGTAGAGAATATATATATATTCTTTCCCGCCATTTGTGACTGTGCCTGCAAAGCCTGTAGTTTGTCCATCCTCTGACCGGACTCCCTGGCAGAGACTCAGTAAGTCTGATATGGAATACGTCACACCAGCCCCGGATGGCCGTTCATAAGAAAACACCTCCTTGCCAAGAGGAGATATAATCTGTAAGCCCAGATCATTTTCATGCAGCAGTGCAATCCCTGACTGCTTTACCTGCGGCGCATTGTCAATGAACACAATCTGTTCTCTGAAATTTTCAGTAAATACTTTTGGCCAGTCGCTTCTTGACCTTGTTCCATCCGGCTGCCGGACAGTAATCAGCATAAAGCTAAAGGCAACTGCTGCGATTACCGTTCCCAGCAAGGACAGGAAAAAAATTACATAAATATGAAATATGGTTCTATAACCTGATTTTCTCATTTACCAATCCTTTTCCTGAGCTTATAGCCCAAACCTTTCACTGTGATAAGCTGACGCGGATTTGAGGGAGTATCTTCTATCTTCTCCCGGAGATGTCGGATGTGAACCATGATGGTATTGTCACAGATGCTGCTGTACTCTCCCCAAACCTGCTCATAAAGCCGTTCTTTGCTAATAATCTTGTCCGCATTTTCCATAAGATAAGCAAGTAAGAGAAATTCTCTGCCAGTGGTGATAATTCCGCCCATTTTTTAAAAGCCAGGCAGCTTCCCTGTCAATGGTAGAGGGCCCACACTCAAAGGTGCCTCCTCTTCAAAAAAGAGGCATACCTTTGATAGCTCTGGCGGCGAAGCTGGGCCTTAACCCGGAACACTACCTCACGGGGCTGAAGGGTTTTGTAATGTAGTCATCACCGCCGCCGGAGAGTCCCAGAATCTTATCGAGATCATCATTTTTTGGAGGATAAGAACAGTATAGAGCAGTAAGAAAAATCCCTTATTTTTTTTGCAAACCTCCAGCCCATCAATGTCAGGAAGCATTATATCCAAAATCACAACATCCGGTTGGAAATCCAAACAAGCCTCAGGGCTTCTGTCCCTGTGTATGCTTTCCTTATATTCAGAAACCCATCCCGCTGCAAAACCTCTTCCAACAAATCCACAATCTCTCTCTCATCATCCACCAATAAAATTCTGCTGTCTATGCTTTTCACCCGCTTTCTTTCATCTCAATTCACTCCCATTGAAAATACCGAATGGCGATACCTGTACAGAGAGCAGCAATCACAACCAATATTATAATCGGCGCAAGCACATTGTTTACATCGTATCCCAGTGAGGCTGCCTTTAGCAGTTTGATTCCCTGGGTCAGAGGCAGGAAATTGGCTATCCTCTGCAATGCTTCCGGCATAATCTCATAGGGCAGCGTAGCCCCTGAAAATATCAGCATTGGGAAATATAGGATACTGGCAATTACATCTGCTATCTTAGTGTTGGGGGCAATTCCGGCCACCATCATACCTATGCTGAAAATGGACACCAGAACCAGAAGATATCCTCCCAAAAAGTTTATTACTGATCCCCGGAACTGGTATCCAAAGAAAATCGCCGCCGCCAAATACAAAAAGGAAAAGGGAGGCCAGTGCATAGAGTGTATAAATCACCACCTGCACAATAAGTATCATGGTAGGACTGACAGGGGTCACTTTATAGCGCTTCAGGATATTTCGGTTCCTGTAATCCGACACCACCAGAGGTAAGCCCATAACACCACCTGCACATATGGATATGGTTGTAAGCGCGCCAAAAGACTGTTCCAAAAAACTGTATTCTGCGCCTGGGATGGCCGGCTTATTCCATATAAGATTCCTAGAATAACCAGCACTATAAGCGGAACGCAGATGGCGAAAATAAACATATCCATCCCTCTCAGTGACAATTTTAATTCTGTTTTCAGCATGGCTCTAAATGTTTTCATAGTCCTGTTCCTCCTCGTCTGTGTACCAAAGATAAGCATCCTCAAACTTGTCATAAGGGCTTTTTTTCCACTGCCTCTGAGACGGTTCCATAATAAACAATTTTTCCCTTTTTAGAATACAAATACAGTCACATAGGGTTTCTACCTCATCCATAAAATGGGAGGTCAGGAAAATAGTCAGTCCTTCCCCTTTGAGGTCTGAGAGTATTTTCCAGATTTCCCGGCGCGCTTTTGCGTCCAGGCCGTTAGAAAGCTCATCCAGAAATACGACTTCCGGGCTAGGAATCAACGCCAGGACAATAAATAAACGCTGCCTCTGTCCTCCGGATAATTCTTTCACAAGACTTTTTTTCTTGTCCGCAAGCCCAAATCTTTCAAGCAGCACAGAGGGGTTTGCAGCCCTTTGGTAGAGTGAGGCAGTTACTTCGCAGAGTTCACCCACTTTTATCTGATCCTGATAATTGCTCTCCTGAAACTGAACACCAATTCTCTCAAAAGGTGTTTCCCTGTCCTCTGCCGGGTCTTTACCTAAAATCGCAACCTTCCCTTTGTCAGCATTCTTGGTTCCCAAAATACACTCAATAGTAGTAGACTTCCCGGCGCCGTTTGCCCCAATCAATCCAAAGGCCGTACCGCGCTTCACCGATAGACTGATATGATCGACCGCCGCCAGACTGCCATAAGATTTCGAAAGCTGATCCACTTTAATTACTTCCTGCATATTATTACCTCCTTGTTTTTGTCAAAAACAAGGATATCACAGAGCACAACATTGGTGGCTAAGTGGAGGGTTTAAAATATTTCTCTCTCATGATCTTTAATTTACACATCACTTCGCACGCATTCCTCTCTGCTTTTTTGCCAAAGAGGTGAGCAGTTTATCGCAGACCGCGATGATTTCTGAACTTTCTCTGGGAGTATCTAGCGCCTTTTTATATCCAACTGGGGATCTTCATCTAACTGGCTAAGCATAGACAAAATGGATTCCAATGAGTAATTTGCACATCTCAGTGAGCGGATTATTTTCAGCCTTTGTATATCTGCCCCCATGTATACTCTATATCCATTCTGCATGCGTTTCACACTCAGCAGACCGTTCATCTCCCAGTTTCTCAATGTATCCATAGAAATATTTAATTTCTCGGATACCTCTTTTCTCTTATAGGTCTGCGCGTCCTTTTGTGTATCTCCATTTAAGATCTGCTCCACAACGGCAATGGCCACCTTTGCATTCCCAATTTCCCGCCGAACTTGAGCCAAGTAATCCTCTGTGATATTCACAGCTCTATCATAGTCCCCGGCTGCAGATACTTTAACCATTTGTACCATTTTTTTCCTGAGCCCATTTTGTAGTACTTCTACCTGAAAGGCAAGCCTCGCAAGCTGAAAATGTTCCACATGGAGATCCGAAAAATCCTGTAGCCATTGGGCTGACGCTGTGGTTTTGGGATGAGCTCTAACTCTTCATACAGCCGAACAGTATTTGGGTGTATGCCAATCATTGATGCAATTTCTGAAGTCTTGTATGTGGTCATTCATCACTCCTCCTATTAGTATAGCGCTACTTATGAAGTATAGCACAGGGCTGAGCTTGACGCAATTTCAAGAAGAGTAATCCATGATGGGAGAACCTTAATTATCCTTAATATCAGCCGATACACATTGACAAATATATCGCAGTGCTATATACTATAGGTATAATATCGCAGTTCGATATATCGTACTGAATAGTTTGGGGGATTTTATGGATGCTCATATTCGGAAAGTGTATGTGCCAATGACTGAGACAGGTTTTTATATCCTGCTGTGTCTGCGGGAGGAATCGCATGGTTACAGTATTGTACAAAAAAAGTAGAGACGTTGACCCGGGGAGAACTTAGGATAAGTCCTGGCACCATGTATGGAAGCCTGTCTAAAATGGAAAGAGATGGGCTGATCCAGTTTGTGCGCGAGGAAGAGAAACGAAAAAATTTATTGTATTACCGATTTAGGAACGCAAGTATTGGACTTGGAGATGCTGCGTATAGAACGTTTATATAAAAACATGATGGAGGTGCGCTAAAATGAACGACAGAAAAACAGTTTTAAGATTTTTCACGATTCCAGAATGGCAGAAAGAGCAGGATTTTTAAGGAAACAGCATAAAAATGGCTGGAAGTTTACTGGGGTAAGCTCTATTGGATTCTATCATTTTGATAAATGTGAGCCAGAAGACGTTGTCTATCAATTAGACTACAATCCCAACGGCACAGCGCATAAGGGGAGTACATCCAGATGTTCCATGACTGCGGCTGGAAATATATACAGGATTATGCAGGATACAGCTATTTCTGCAAACCCGTTTCTGAAATGAACGGTGAGGAAGAAATCTTCTGTGATAATGCATCCAGATTGGATATGATGAAACGGGTATTTCAGGGGCGTGTGATTCCTCTTATCTTCTTTTTTTCTTTCTTCTGATCTTACCAAATATATATCTGCAGGCTCATTTTAACAGACTGATAAATCAAATATTGTTGATTCTGTTTATGGGATTGTTTCTCCTGTATCTGGCTCTTTTTGCTTGGTTTGGATACCAATTCTGGAGATATTGGAAGTCACTGCAATAGATAGTTGTCTCGCTGATTGCTGCAATGGGGCTGTCGCAAAATGTAAATCACCAACAAGATATGTTTTCTGACTCACAAGTCAGTCCCAATATCTTGTATGAAAGATTCATTTTGCGACAGCCCCATTAATATCAAAATGCAGCGCGGAATGCCTCCACACATCTGGAAACAGCAATCGCTAATCCCTGTGGATTTTCCCACGCCATAGAGTGACCTGCCTGTTCCACGGTCTCAACATGTACACCCGCTGCTTCATTACATCATAGTCTTCATCCGGCTATGAACGCTCACCGAATATAAATCCTTTCGGTACAGGCATGTATCAGTAAAATAGAATATCGTTACCCGGAAAGTCCAGGTAGCGAAAACAGGAATCTGCCTCTCTAATATAATATTCATTCATGGTATATTTACCTTTTCCTTCTCTATTTATATATTTCGTCCATTCTCCAAGATTAAGTTTTTATACCAATATCCGGAATCCTTGATAACCCTCTTTTGTGTACCATAGTCCACAAATATCAGCCCAAAACGCTCTGCATATCCGCTCTGCCACTCAAAGTTATCCATAAGAGACCAGTGGAAATATCCGCGAATATCCGCTCCCTGCTCTGCACATTTCTTCAACTCCCCGTAAGTAGCGGGTGAGAAAGTCTATTCTGTTAGGGTCATGTACCTGTCCGTCCACAGAGATTACATCATGACAGGAGAGACCATTTTCCGTAATATAAATGGGTTTTAGGTATCTCTCGTATAAAAATTTCGGCCCCAGCACAGACATTCCGGGGTCACCGGCCAGTCCAGAGCCGTTTTAGGGAACCCGTCATAGTGCTTCACCACTTGGGGCGCTCCGTCTTCTCCCATGCGAATCCTGTTTCCGCTGTAAATATTCTGTCCATAAAAATCAATAGGCTGGGAAATCAATTTCATATCCTCTTTTGTAATTTTGGGAAGATATTTTTGATATTTCTTTAAGCCCTCTTCCGGGTACTCTCCAAAGAGCACCGGATCACTCCACCAGCGTACGTTTCCGGCCCAGCGGTCAAAAGCCTCCGGAAAGCTGAAAAATGTTTCCTGGCAGCTTCGATATCCTCTGGCTTATCGCTGTCCGGAAAGCTCATACTTCCCGTTGGGGCGTACCCCACATAAATCTCCTGTTTCGCATATTCTTTTAGATTTTTACAGCCATACCGTGGGCCTTCAGCACATTGTGGGCCATCTGAAAGGTATCCCTCACCGGCGCCTTCACTCCGGGCGCATGAATCCCGTCCAGATAGCCGAGTCCTATAAAGCACTGAGGTTCATTAAATGTAAAAAATACTTTACTCTGTCCGAAAATCGTTCTGACACTAGACGAGCATATGCTCCGAACCAGTCTACTATCTCCTCATTGAGCCAGCCGCCCTTTTTGTACAGCTCGTAGGGAAGTTCCCAGTGATACAGAGTAATGAACGGCTCAATCCCACCCTCTAAAAGAGCATCGATGAGTTCACTATAAAATCGAATCCCTTTTCGTTTGCTTTACCGGTACCATCCGGAAGAATCCGGCTCCAGTCAATAGAGAAGCGATAAGCCTTCAAACCCAGCTGTTTCATCAACTCCACGTCTTCCCGATATCTGTGGTAATGGTCACAGGCAACATCCCTGTGTGTCCGCTAAACACCCTTCCCTCTTCCTGACAGAAAACATCCCATATGTTCAGACCCTTGCCATCCTCATAGGCAGCTCCCTCTATCTGATACGAAGAAGTTGCTGCATCCCACCAAAAATCTTTCCGAAATCCCATATACTCTGTTCCTCCTGCTTTTTTATCTCGAATACGCCTCGGCGGGATTCTTTTACTCCCCACCTGCAGTCCACAATAACCGCCCATTGTCAAATATTGCCTCCAGCCTCTTTGTATCTTTTAAGCCAGGACAGATAAGACCGAACGGTACTTCCAACTAATGCATATTGCTGAAAATTCATCACCAGGGAATAATCCAGGAATAGCCTCTGTAAAATCTGCTCAAAACAAACCGGTGTATTGCAGATGTGGACAATCTTTTCCGCAATTTCATTTACTTTATCAATGTTCATCTTGACAAGGGGTGCAATCTGTTCTGTGACTTCTGCATGGGAGGGCACAAAGAGACGCCTCCATCTCTTTTACCCTATGTAAGGTATCAAGATAGGAAGCGACATCATAAACAAATCCTATCTGATACTTCTCCAGGGTCTCCCTGCTGGATAGGCAATCCGCAAGATAAACCACGTTATCTGCAGTTCGAAACCCTGCCATCTCAAAAAATGTCCGGGAAGAGAGATCATGCTCAATCCCTCCGGCAGATTCTCCCCTCTGGAGATACTCGGCATCGCTCGGCTTTGCCATCAAGAATTTATGCCTCAACTCCTTTGGCGGAAAACCGCCGTATAAAAAAAGGCTGGTTCAAGGATAGGAGACCTCGTAAAGTCACATTCTATCCCGGGAGCAAAGATCTTGCAGCCTGTCTGCCCCTGCAGATACTGGTTTCCTCCAATATGATCCGCGTTTGAGTGGGTATTATAGATGGCTGCAAGATGCCAGTTGTTTTTGTCCAAAAATCTGCCTAACTTTTCGTCCGGCATCTTTGTCACTTCCGCTGTCAATCAAGCATACTTCTGTCTCATTTAGCCTGAAAAGACCAATCTTTGCAGGACTTTCTATGTAGTAACTGCTGCTGCCAACCTGTTTTAGTTCATACATATCCATACCTCCATAATATACTCTACAGGTACAGTCTAACACAATTGCAGGAAACTACCACACCATGTTCAGCAGCCAGGTTACTCTTCACACGTTCACAGTAACGAAGCCAGCCGTCACTTTATCACTCTTCTGTTGCGGTAATTGGCATAGAGAAGCAGAAGTCCGCAGACAGCGCCGAAAAAGAGGAATGCCTGTATCAAGGGTCCAAAATTATAGCTGCCCTCCTGCCAGAAATCGATAAAATCGCTGCTTATATAGCTCATTGGCAGGAATGAGGCAATTCCTTTCAGAAATTTGGGAAGCTGTTCTGTCTGGATTCCCATCATTCCACAGAGAAGCATGATACCAAAGTACAATAACATGCTGATTGAATAGGTGGGGCCAAACTTTTTCAAAATATTAGACAGTCCATGTGCAAACAAGAAGTACAATATTCCCAAAATATACAGGCAGACAATCAGGCAAATGGCAGACGCCAGCCTTGGAACCTGCAAATCTACGAAGAGATAGGAAACCACTGTATAAAAAATCAGTCCTGCTGTCAAAGTTATGGTCTGGGCAATCACTTTTGCAATCATGATACTGTTTGCACGGAATCCAAACAGCTGCAGCCGAATCGGTATCTCCTTCTCAAGCTCCTGTGAATAGTTGGCTGCGTGGCCCAATAGAATCACGGCCATAGGGATGACTAGGCTCATTGTGATAAACACAGCCGTATTTGACTCCTGAAGCATGGAGGCGGGAACCTGCTTTTTTCAATGAGACGGTAATGATCATCAGCATCATAACAGGAAACACAATTCCAAAAAAAGGCAATAAAGGGATTTCCAATCACATTTAATATCTCGTAGACAATCAGGCGTTTATTACATCTCTTAGCTTTCATTTTGCAGCTCCTCCTTCCCATAGTATGCAGCCTTTGCATTAGTGGACATGATCTCAATATCATTGTCACTTCTTTTTGAAGTTCACATTTTTTTGCAGTAAGAGCAGGGACAATCTCTGCTCTGCGTCCAGATCCGGGCAGGAAACAGCCAAAAGATGATCCGGGGCCGCAATTTTTTGTATTCCCCAAGCAGCTCTTGATTGTCCCTGTTATTATCTACAATGATCACAGAGCGCCCGCAGTACTTTTGAAATAATTCCCCTTTACTGCCAAAGTCAATTACCTTCCCCTGGTCTAAAATCAGGATTTTTTCCGCCAGCATCTCCAGTTCTCATAATAATGGGATACAATACACAGAGTGTTCGATCTCCCCTGGTACCAATCGGACAATCTCTCCATCAGTTTCTGCCTGGTTTCAAAATCCAACCCAGACGTCACCTCATCATAAAAAGTGAGAGGCGCATTCTGAAGCATCACCATGATAATTGTAAATCGCTGTTTTTTGTCCCCGGACAAATGTGTATAGCGCTTATGAAGACATTTTTCAAATTCAAAGTATTTGATCAGCTCCTGCAGCTCTCTGTTTTTCCGGATACTCGTATCCAGAATGGTTTCCATAATCGTTTTGACCGGCATCGTCGCGGCATAGTGGTTTGACTGCATATGGGCAGCGATCTGTTCCGGCCTCAGACTGGTCCGTATGCTTCCCTTATAATGCGTCAACCTAAAACTGCTTTCACAAGCGTGGTTTTCCAGCACCATTGGAACCGATAATACCTATCCGCTCACCCTCCCTGATTTCGATAGGGCGGTCAATCTGCAGTGCAATTTGGTTTCCATAACGAACCTGAAGATCTTTAATCGTCAGCATATATCTCCTCTCCTTCTCTAAAGAACCTTTGACCCCAACATCTTTTGATACCTATATCATATCAAATCCCTGTGAAGACCGTATGAAGATGACGTGCAGGTTCTTTGCAGCTATGCGCCTCCTTGATCTAAGCTCAGACGCGCCTCGACACCATCTTCCCGGTTCTTCAATCTCCAAACCTAATAGCCTGGCATAATAAGATACCACATAGAGCCCCAGTCCTCTGCCTTTGTGGCTGGTGTCGCTGCTCACAAAAGGGCTCATAGATATGTGGCAGCAGTCCCTCGTCAATATGTGTGCTCCAGTGTTATGAACCACCAGACACCTCTCAGACAGATGAATGTCAATTCTGCCGCCATCAGGTATATAGGAGACTGCATTGGACACTAGATTGTCCAGAATCTTCCGCATAATCTCCATATCCGTCACAGTGTCCACGGATCTCTCCATATAGGAAAACTGCAGCTTTTTCTCCCCTGCCGGAATCCGATAATTCTCCAGGGCCTCTCTGACCATCAAGTTCATGTCCACCTGCTCTTTTCGAATATGATCTGCAGAGTGGTTCAGGTACAAAATATCCTCCACAATCTTCCGCATAGCAAGCTGTGCTTTCACTTCGGGAGATACTTATGCGTATCCTCATATTTTCCTATCTCAGAAATCATACCCTCTGTCAGCAATAGAGCTGCTGTTATAGGCGTTTTCAGCTGATGGGAGGATGCCCTCAAAAGACCTCTTGCCGCTTATTTTCACTTGCCAGGGCCCGGTTCTTCTCTTCCAGTTCCAGTACTGTCTCTAAGCCTCTCATACAGCTCGTTTAGAACCGTACCCAGCTCACCAATCTCGTCCTTCTCATGAATTACAAAGGGTTCCAGTTCTGCATATCCTGCTTCCTTGACTTCCTCCGCATATCCTGCAAGCCGGATGATCGGGTTAACGATCCTTCGTGAAAACATCTGAGAGGCAATCAAAACAATCAAAAACACCACCGCAGTAATCATAGGCAGGCTGCCCAGTACAATGGAACGTATTTCCTTCATTTGGGGTGTTGTGACAGGAAGTACAGAGAAAATTAACGCATCCTCAGTCTTCCCGGCTGCAAAATATGTGGTATAGTCAATTTCTCCGTCATTCATACCACCTTCAAAAACCACCATAGAATCAGAGATTTGATGTATCTTTCCCTTTCTGCTTTCCAAGCCATTTATCTCTTCATCCAGCTCAATGTGAACGGACAAAAGCTCTGCGAACAGACCTGTATCCTCCTGCTGTAGCCGCTCTATAAACTTTCTCAATATCCATGTCGGGCATCTCAATATCCGCAAAGCTTTCCGCTGATCTCGCCGCATCCCTCAGCTGGCAGACCATCTCCAGAAGTTCTTTATCATTTAACTCCACGGCAATACGAAATGCCTTTCCCGCCAGATAAATCTTATTTCCAACGTATGGTATCTCCACAGATGCAGAACCTGTAGGATTTTTTTTACCTGAAGGCCCTGGTAGCTTCTGTCCTTTACATACCCCTCCTGAACTTTTACTATGGAATCCAGGTTTTCCTGATTCATATATTCCACATACAGAGAGGGAAGCATAAACGAAAAATACAGAACAACAAATACAATTAATACCAACGAAATTAAAATACTGTAGCAGAATGTTTTTTTTTGACAGGCCCATACCTTTCCTCCATTTTTCTTTCAAACACAAGCCCAATCCGGACTTGCCTGTCCTTAGCGGCTGGCTGGTTCAAACTGATATCCAACACCAATGACCGTGCGAATGCAGTTTACGGGCAGCTTTTTTCTGAATTTTTGACATGGGCATCTATGATTCGGTCGTTTCCAATATAATCCTCATTGAATATTTTGAGAATCAGCTGTTCTCTGGTAAAAACTCTCTTGGATTCCTCACATAAAGCCTGCAGCAGCAAAAATTCACTCAAGGTCAGATCCAGGGGCTCACCATTAAAAAATGCCTGATAGGACTCCTTTCGTATCACCAGTCCCAGCTCCTCCACCTGTGATTTTCGGGCTGCACGGCGCAGAATCGTCTCCATGCGCTTCAAAAGAATGATGGGCGACACAGGCTTAATCACATAATCATCTGCAAAGGCATTAAAAGCTTTCACCTGTGTCTGCTCATCTCCAAGAGCTGTCAGCATGATCACTCCCATGTCTGGAAAACGTTGACGGATATAAGCCAGTACCTCAAGCCATTTTCTTGGGAACCATAATGTCAAGCACTGCCATATCGTAAATGCTGCGCCCCCAAGGCATCCACTGCCTCCTCCCCATCTGCTGTTTCCGTCACCTCATAATGCTGCATCTTCATATATTCAGCTAAGACCTCACGAATAGTTGGTTCATCCTCCATAAACAGTATTTTTTTTCATGTGAACATCTCCTCCCCTTTTCTGCTTCTTATCGATCTGCCTGGTATTGTTAAAATTAAGTTACTGGTACGTTTATTTAAAATTATAACAAATTTTTATGAATTTGGTATGAAGATTCGGAAAGTAATCCTATATCAAAGATTCGGAATGAAAAGGCAGATCATGCACATAATAAAAAAAGAAACCTGTACAGAAGTATTTCATATTTTTGCAAAGATGAATCTATTAGGAGGTAATTATGAACCAGAAAGAACCTAAATTTTATGCATGCGGCAGCTGTCATGTCGTCATTGAAGAAATCTGCGGAGACAAGGGAGAATTCTCCTGCTGTGACACACAGCTCAAAAGAACTGACTGCAAACACCTCAGAAGGCGCTCAGGAAAAGCATCTGCCGGTAGTAGAACAGGAAGGCAACCGTGTTACCGTTAAGGTGGGCAGTGTCTTCCATCCCATGTCTCAGGAACACAGTATCGAATGGGTCTATCTGCAGACAGAAAAGGGATGTCAGAGAGTAAACTTAAGTGCAACCGATGAGCCTGTCGCCGTTTTCTTCTGGCGGAGGGTGACCGTCCGGTGGCTGCATATGCCTACTGTAATCTGCACGGATTTTGGAAGACAGAGATTTAACTTCTATTGCAAAGTGTGTGTTTCGGCAGCGTATCTATTTTGGTGGAACACACACTTCTGCCCCCCAGGGCTAATTCCCATCTTTTTTGCACCTATCTATGTTCTCTCCCACCCCTCCTCACCACTTTGGTTTTTGCATATATTGTTAGAGACTGAGCCTTTTTGTGCAAAAACAGGAGGATGAATCATATGTTTTTCAGATGTTCTAAAAACAAAATCCCATGGAAAATTCCTATCCGAAAACGATTTACAAACCGAATCCGCTGAGTACATAAGATCTTGCTGCCGTCCAAACTGCTGTCCCTGCGGCCCCACTGGACCCACTGGCCCTAGAGGGTGCCCAGGTCCCGCCGGACCTCCGGGAATAACTGGAGCTACCGGGGCTGCTGGGCCCGCTGGAGTTACCGGGCCTGTCGGACCCACTGGCGCTACCGGACCTGTCGGTTCGAATGGTGCTGCCGGGCCCACTGGACCGACTGGGCCTGCGGGTGCTACTGGCATTTCTGGATCTGCCGGACCCACTGGTGCTACCGGGCCCACTGGACCGACTGGGCCTGCGGGTGCTACTGGCATTTCTGGATCTGCCGGACCCACTGGTGCCACAGGGCCCACTGGTGCTACTGGGCCTACAGGATCGAATGGTGCTGCCGGGCCTACCGGTGCCACTGGGCCTGCCGGTTCGAATGGTGCTGCCGGGCCCACCGGTGCTACTGGGCCTGCCGGTTCGAATGGTGCTGCCGGGCCCACCGGTGCTACTGGGCCTACAGGATCGAATGGTGCTACCGGGCCTACTGGACCGACCGGGCCCACTGGGCCTGCAGGGGAGATTCCAGATGATATTTTTGCATCCTTTTTCCAGCTATGCGATTCGACCGGAAGACGCATCTCTGATTCCCTTTTATCCTCAGATATCAGATCCCACAGGTCAAATTACCTACAGCAGTCCTGCCAGCATCGTTTTAGAACCCGGTTATTATTTGATTTCTTATAGCGTCTCTATGCTAATGAGAACAGCCGGCTATATTCAGGTGACCCCCTACTATAACAATGCCGCCCATATCGACACTGGTATTTATTTTAAAACAGGTACGGACAATTCCAGCGCCACTGGTTCTATGCATTTTATCCTTTACGCAACGGATACCACAAATTTTAATCTGACCTTTAACAGTCCTTCCGCCGTAATCTAAGGTGAACTATCCTTAACTGTCATAAAGCTAAGGAGAACTGTATGATATAAATAAGCTTATGTATGATAGTAAAAATGAGGAGGAATCTCTCCCGCGTATCCTGGAGCTCATGTGCGGTGTTGTAGACGAAATCATCATAGTGGATACCGGTTCCACTGACAGTACCAAAGATATCGCCCGCAAAACACACCCCTCTTGTCTTTGATTTTCCTGGAACCAGAACTTTTCCGCTGCCAGGAATTATGCCTGTTCTAAAGCGACTATGGATTACTGGATGTGGATGGATGCAGATGATATGATTACTCCTGCAAACAGGCAGACATTCATGGAACTTAAAAGTACTTTGAATCCAGATGTTGATATGGTATTCATGAAATATATAACAGGGTTTGACATAAATGGCAGACCGGCTTTCTCCTATTATCGGGAGCGTCTGATAAAAATGGTTGTGGATATCTGTGGCACGGAAGAGTGCATGAGGCAGTGATCCCCAGTGGAAATCTACTCTACTCACAGATTGAAATTGAACATCGCAAGATTGGTCCCGGTGATCCTGATCGAAACCTGAAGATCTACGAATCTATGTTAGAAAATGGGGAAATTTTAGAGCCACGCCATCAATTTTACTATGGAAGGGAGCTTTTTACCATGCAAGATATGAGGATGCGGCTGCAACTTTTTGTGATTTTCTAAACAACCCTGATGGATGGGTGGAAAATAAAATTGATGCCTGTCTGCAGCTCTCCCACTGCTACCAATTACTTGGAAGAGAAAAGGAAGCTCTCTCTGTCCTGTTTCAAAGTTTTTCTTACGACGTGCCCCGAGCTGAAATTTGCTGTGAAATTGGCAGACTTTTACTAAATGCACACGCTTATAAACAGGCTGCTTACTGGTATGAGCAGGCACTTGCCTCAACTACTGATGAGTCCACGGGCGCTTTTATCCAGAAGGATTATCACAATTACATTCCCCTTGTGCAGCTTTGTGTCTGCTATGACCAACTGGGAGAACATAAAAAGCATTTGCATTTCACAAGCGCGCTATGGCACTAAAGCCGGAAACTCAGGAAGTTCAGCTTAATCAAGTTTATTTTGAAAAACTCTTTGCCCTTCCCTCTGTTTCCGGCTGATACCCCCTTGCCCTGGTCCCTTTATTGTCACACAACTTGTTCCATGTTCATATTATAGAGCGAAACGAATGTTTAGCACTTGTAAGGAGTAAAGGAGAATATATGCTATTTTCAAATAAACGTGACAAATCATGCCACAATAATGCCCTGAACGTGAGCACAGCTCACAGAACAGTCCTGCACAAAGCAATGAGTTTGACATGGAAGCGGAAAACTGCTGCCAGTCAAATTGCTGCTGTACGTCAGGACCCACCGGGCCTATGGGGCCGAGAGGATGTCCCGGACCCACTGGGCCTGCCGGTCCAATGGGATGCCCTGGACCTATGGGACCCAGAGGAAACACTGGAGCGACCGGAGCAACAGGTTCTGATGGTACCCCTGGAACTTCAGAAACGATAACAATCAGAAATACTATAACTACAAATCCGGAAAACCCTGCTCAAGTCATTGACATAAGCGGTTCTCCCAATCACGTCCTGGATTTTATTATCCCGAGAGGAGTAACTGGGGCTACCGGCCCGCAAGGAACAATGGGACCCACAGGGCCGACCGGAGCTAGTGGGGTTACCGGGGCAACTGGCCCTACCGGAGCTACAGGTGCAACTGGCCCTGCCGGAGCCACAGGTGCAACTGGTCCTATCGGTAATACGAATTCTGCCAACTGTGGCTGTAAGGAGCAAATGAGAAATATCATACAGCAAATTATTGCTTTATATCCAAATAATGATATATTGGTCACTTTAGAGAGTGGTGATGCAGTTGTTGGTCGTCCTGGCTCCTTGATTTCAGGCCCAAATGGGCGTACCGGAGTATTTCAAGTGACAAATCCTCAGAATTTTATGCAGTATTTGTCTATATGTAATATCGATACGATTCAAATAAACAATGCAACGTACAATGATGCAATCGTTTATTTGCCAGAACCGGTTCCCGTTCCAACAGATTGTTTCACTGATTGCGATGCGACCGTTCGTTCTCTTTTGCCCGTTGGATCTGATGCCACCATCGTAACAAGCACTCAAACTCCTTCAGTGGGAACGGTTATAAGAAATGAATACGGTATAATAGTACTCACTAATGAAACTAATACTAATATAACCTTTATATCATCCTGTAATATCGATCTATTTTTTGTTTAAAGCTTTGAAGGGGTGGATACGGCTATCCACCCTCTTTTTTCTTTACCGTATGCCGACAATGCTGATTCATTAAAGCCACGCCCCTATTAAGAGAGGGTTGACAGGCATTCTTTTTTATACACTGGGAGATATTAAAGTAAATAGTGAAGCTTTTCGGTTACCGAATACGATCATGGCTAACGGGGTTATATTGGAACCTGCTTTCGGAAACATATTAAATATAGAATTAGTATCAAGCATTCCTGTTCGATACTATAACGAGTCTAAGAGTATGATTGTTTCCTTTAACAATTATACTGTTAGCGCGATATTGATACACCCTGATTTTCTAAGAAATGCTGAACCACGTCCTAATGAATCCATTTCATTTAAAATAGATACCAGTAGATACTATCTTTCAAATTCAGGTAACTTGCCACCCTTTATTTTGATGCTTCATTCGCACCAAACTTGTTCAAAATTCATATAATAGAACGAAACTAATGTATAGTACTCGTAAGGAGTAAAGGAGAGTATATGCTATTTTCAAATAATCGTGACAGATCCTGTCATAATAATACCCCTGAATGTGAGAACAGCTCACTGAACAGTACTGCAGAAAGCAATGAGTTTGAAGTGGAAGCAGAAAGCTGTTATCACTCAAACTGCTGCTGCAAGTGTGGGCCCACCGGGCCTATGGGGCCCTAGAGGATGTCCCGGTCCCACTGGACCTACTGGGCCCAGAGGGTATCCTGGACCTATGGGACCCATTGGCCCAAGAGGAAAACACTGGGGCAACTGGTGCGACTGGTTTGACAGGGCCTACCGGACCCAGTGGAGCGACCGGACTTACCGGGGCAACTGGACCTACCGGACCCAGTGGGCCTAGTGGGGTGACTGGGCTTACTGGATCTACTGGGCCAACTGGAGCTACTGGACCTAGTGGACCAACAGGGCCTACCGGACCTAGTGGGGCTACTGGTTTAACGGGACCTACCGGGCCTAGTGGAGCGACCGGACTTACCGGGGCAACTGGAGCGACCGGACCTATTGGACCTAGTGGGGTGACTGGGCTTATTGGATCTACTGGGCCAACTGGACCTACTGGACCTAGTGGACCAACAGGGCCTACCGGACCTAGTGGAGCAACAGGGCCTGCCGGACCTAGTGGGGCGACTGGTTCAACGGGACCTACCGGGCCAACTGGCGCGACTGGGCCTACCGGGCCAACTGGCGCGACTGGTTCTGAGGGTACCCCAGGGACTGCAGAAACAATAGTAATCAGAAACACAACTACAACAGAGCCAGAAAACCCTGCCGCTGTTATTGACGTTGGTAGTTCTCCTGATCATGTACTGGACTTTATTATTCCAAGAGGCGCAACCGGTGCAGCTGGTCCTACCGGACCGACTGGGGCAACGGGACCTACTGGCATAACCGGTGAAGCTGGACCTACTGGCTCTGACGGTCCACAGGGACAGCCCGGAGAAATTGGCGCGACTGGTGCAACAGGTCCCACTGGTCCTGCTGCTACCATACAAGTGGGCAACGTAATCACCGGAGAACCAGGCACTGCAGCGGAGGTAATAAATACCGGAACGGAAGAAAATGCTATTTTCGATTTTGTAATACCCCCGCGGAGAACCTGGAGGCGGCGGCGGAGTCCCGGATGTTTTGGCTACTGTAGACCAGACCGCCCAACCCAGTACTGCTGGAGGTGCACTTATCTTCACGGATACACCCCTAGTCTCCGGAGCAGCCATCACCCATCAGGCTGGCTCCACTGATGTCATAATTAATCAACCGGGAATTTATCAGGTGTCCTTCCAGGGAACAGCTTCTGTGGATAACGGCACCACCATCCCCGGTACCCTGCAGGTAACACTCAATCAAGATGGAACACCGGTAGCTGGTGCAATTGCAAGGCACACCTACACTGCCTCCAACGAAGAGGCAGAGCTGACCTTCAATGTACCTATACGTGTAACCACCACTCCCACCACCATTAACGTAGTAACGAACGATGCCGGATATACCTTTCAAAATACTACTTTAACTGTACTTCGTCTGGGAGATGCCTCCTAACAGACGGGCAGGCAGGCCGATTAAAACCGGCCTGCCTTTCTGATTGAGTATTAGCAACTGCCTTTCATTCATGGTGTTGTCTGCATTAGCAGACACGTCTGTTTACTGAGATTGCAGACATTGAATCATTGGTTCTAAGTAGCTGCGGTCTGAAATGTCAAAAGAGTGACTGATGATTCGAGCCATCTCCTCCTCATCCGCAGTTTTATCCTTTTTATTGGCAACCATTTGGGAAAAGGCTTTCATCATCAGTCTGGAGGACAGGCTCATCTTTTCATATCTGAGTCCTCCCGGAGCATAAAAAAGCAGGTATCTCCTTTAAATCTTCAGCAGACATGTTCTGTTCAAAAAGTCTTTCAACTTCCGGGCTATCTGAGGGCATAGCTCCCACCGCGAAGACTGCTTTTCTGCAATCCGCTCTGACATTGAAAGCCTCAAGAAACCATTTTAACTTCTTGATCCTTCCTGCATGGCACCAACTTCCAAAACCACCATGTCATACTGTACGGGATCTATTTGCTTTCTGCACTCGTAGGGTATACAACTGCACTTCAGTGCATCTGCAAGCCACTCGGCATATTGGCGGGTAAATCCAGTCTGTGAGTAATATACAATTATTGCATTCATCTGCTCTCTTCCTTTCTAGCATTACGTTAAATTGTTTTGGGGGGTTGACAGGACCAAGTAGTTTTTGATAAATTGCTGCATGTGCTCCCTGAATGATTGGTTTGGCTTCCTCCAAGCTGTCGCAGGTATGAATCAGCATATAAATCACTCCGTAGAATTCAATCGCCGCGGATTCCGGATGTTCCTTTCTAAATAGTCCCTTTCCATCAACATAGCAAATATCTCCCTCTGAATCTTGAGTGGATATTCCCGGTATAACCCCTTGTAAATTTCCCTTATCCGTTCGTTCTCATATTGTCCGAGAAGCAACAGCCGCCGAAACATTACATTGCACGGATCATCAAAAAAATAACCAAAGGTATGAAAAAAATTAACTCTGTAAGCTTTTCCGGATCTGTCTCACGAAACATCGTCAAATCGTCCTGCTCATCAAAGGGGAGCGCATGCTCCTGAAAATAAGATTTTGCCTGCTGAAAACAAAACTCTACAATAGTGTCAAATAGCTCCTGCTTATTTCTAAAATGGTAATACAGGGAGCTCTCTTTTATTCCCACAGCCCCTGCGATGTCTCTGACTGAGACGGCGTCATACCCTTTTTTTTGAAAACAGTCTCAAGGCTTCATGTATTATCTTTTCTTTTGTATTCATTTTATCACCACCTAACGATTGATAGGCTAATTGTACCTAACATTTGTTAGATTGTCAATAATCTTCCCACGTAAAAAATCAGGACAATGCTGTTCACATGTCCTGATTTCACCTCAATGCTTCTGATATCTTACCAATATGTTTTGAATGATCTCACCAAACTCCCTGCGCAGCTGCATTGGAGCAACCAGTTCTGCATGCCCTCCAAAGCTGAGTACCCATCCAAATAAACTATTCTTATCCGCAAAGCTACCCTGAAACCGCAGACGCCCGTCCGCTTGTTCTGTAAAGCTGTTTATCCCATACTCCTCTATGAGGCGCCACTTCATTTCCGGTTTCACCAGAATCTCAGCATCAAACGTTGGCGCAAATATTTTCTCATTGTCAATAGAAAAAAGGAGGCAGGGGTCTTGGTATAAAAAATATCTCCTGTTACATCCAGATTTAGCAGCCGGTTTAGCTTAAACATACGGAAATCTTCTTTTTCCGTGCAATACCCCCACACATACCAGGATGCCCACTTAAAACCAGAAGATACGGCTCAATCACACGTTGGCTCTCTCCTTTTGGGGCATAATAAGTAAATATAATATTCTCATGTCTCTCTATTGCCGCCTGTATTTGCTCTATCTTTGGCGCCAGAGTACTTTTGTACCAGGATGAGAGATCAATAACAATATGGCTGTTGGAGGTTAGAATCTTGGAATTACCGGCTGACAATTTTTCCATCAGCTGTTGGTATTTATTGGTTCCCGACACACTGTCCAGACTTCGCAGCCCCGCCAATATGGACTGCATATCAGAAGAGGTAAGCAGGGCACGGTCCACCCGGTACCCCTCCATAATGGAAATACCTCCATTTTGACCTCTCTCAGTCACCACGGGTATCCCTGCTTTGCATAAGTCTTCTATATCTCTGTTGATGGTTCTCCTGGAAACCTCAAATTTCTCCGCCAAATAAGGAGCAGTAACCTTTTCCTGCTGAAGAAGAATTGACAAAATTCCTATCAATCGGTCTATTTTCATGTCTCCTACTCCTAGTTCGTGAATAGAAGGAAGTCACCGCACGGCTTCTCAGCGCCGTCCGAGGGATTATTCAGTACATATCCTCTGTAGGACATGGTAGCTGAACCGCCTCCATCCAGATTATAGGCATAGGTACACCCAAAGCTTCGGAATATCCAGATCATCTCTTTTGCCGTAAGTCCCTGTGAACCGCCCGTCCTCTTCCGTCCGCCACCAGAAGAACATACTCTCCTGGCCTTACCATACCAACGGCAGAGCGGGGATCTTTGTATTTCAGGGAGGCAAACCCATTGGGATCTCCCTGGGCGTTGAGAGAAACCGTTTGGCCATTCTGCATGAGAACAGGTCCAAAGTTATAGGTATCCTTCACCCGCTTCGAACCAACTGGTTCGCACTGAGACCCTGTTCCGGTGTATACATCATTCCGTCCTGCCTGACCGCCATCAGGGAGTAACTGGTCCCTGCAGCTTTGTTGTAGATCTTCCCATCTTTAATCATAACAGCATCAAATCCCGGTCTTCCGGTATTGTAATCAAAGGCACTTCCATTGATTCCAACTACCGCTTTATTGGCTTTCACAGCGCTTGATGTAGTCTGGCGTGTCCGCCGTAAGTCCCGTAGGACAGGGCAGACCTCAACTGTTTTGGACTGCGCACCTTGACATGGGCAGTCCAGTAATTTGTGCTGTAACGGTAAGATTTCTGCAGCCTCACATTCAGGCTGGAAGATCTGTATTCTATGATGGTTGCGGCATTTCGTGTACTTGCATTCATCCGCTCCTTGGTATCCAGCACCCCTTTGAATTGGCATAATAGTACCACCCACCAGACTTGATCCATCCGCTGTTTTTCAAAACCCCCTTAGAGGTAAAGTAATAGTTTTTGTTATTGATCTTCTGCATCTTCGTCAGACGCACGCCGTTTTTATCCAGGTAATAGCGCTTACCCTTATATGTAATCCATCCTGTCTTTTTTCTTACCCTTTGAGGTATAAAGTACCATTTGCCGTCAATCTTCTGCCAGCCGCCTTTGAACCCCTTGATCCGCTTGCCGTTCTCCCCTACAAACCGGTTTCCGATCCATTTATTCTTTACCCGTGCTCCTTTGGAATTCACATAGTAGGTATTACTGATCCACCGCTTCGTAGCCATTCGGCCATTGCGCATGAAAAAATAGTACTTATTGCTAAGCCTCTTCCATTTTCCCCGGAGCATCTTGCCACTCTTTAAGTCAAAGTAGTACTTGTATTTGCCGATCTTCTGCAGGCCAAGCACCTTTTCTCCTGACTTAAAATAATATTTACTGCTCCCCTTTGTGACCCAGCCGTTTTGTTTCGACGCTGCCTGGGCGGCCTGGCCGTCAAAACAGAGCGCCCCCATGAAAAGGCATAACAATAAAACGACAACCTTAAAAAGATTTTTTTCTTCCGGTATTTTTCATTCATGTCCCCCCTTTTGTGTGTGTTAATTATCCATACTCTCTTCGGGATCTATTCTAACAGAATTTGTCAGTTCCTGCAAGTCTACATCCTGGCTCAGTGCCTCCACCACTTTATCCGAATTATAGCCGAAAATAGGTGTTCCTTTCATGTGCATCCAGAGAAATCCCCCAATATCAGCAGAGACCAGAAGACGCAGGGAAAAAGTACCACTTTTTGCCTGTCCATTGTCCATCTCCCGAGGCGCAGCCTCATACCCATATCCCCTTCTACACCCATAGGTATGAGCGCAGCCTCTCATATCCTGTTCATTCTGCCGTATCGTCTCCCTCATTTCATTCAGGAGCATCTCTCTTCCTTCCAGAGAATCATCCTGCATGATATCACCCTTTCTAAAATAAAAAAACCGCATGTGTACATAACATTTTATGTGCACATACGGATAATATTCATTTTCTCCCATTTCGACCGGGTCATTTTTGAAAAATGACCCGGTCGAAATGGGAGAAAATATAAAAAAGTATAAACTTTATCGCTGAGCCAATTCTTTTGTGATGTCCTCCCAAGTCACATCTTTTTCAGCCATCAACACCATGATGTGATAAAGGAAGTCTGAGATTTCATATTTTATCTCCTCCGGGTTAGGATTTTTGGCCGCGATGACAATTTCGGTTGCCTCTTCCCCAACCTTCTTTAAAATTTTGTCAATCCCCTTATCAAAAAGATAATTGGTATAGGACCCCTCTTTGGGATTTGCTTTTCTGTCTTTGATCACGGAGAAGACGTTCTCAAACACCTTCATAGGATTGGTGTCATCATAAGCCTTTTGTACCAAATCCCGGTAAAAGCAGCTGCGGTTACCCGTATGGCAGGCCGCCCCTACCTGCGCCACCTTTGCTAAGATCGTATCATTGTCACAGTCAATGGAGAGCTGCTTTACATACTGAAAATGTCGGAGGTTTCCCCTTGATCCAAAGCTCGTTCCGGCTGCGGCTCCAGTAGGTCATCTTTCCCGTCTTTATGGTAGTCTCAAAGGCTTCCCGGTTCATGTAAGCCATCATGAGCACTTCCATAGTCTTGTAATCCTGCACGATTACAGGAATCATCCCGTCACTGTTCAGTTTGAACTCATTCCATTTCATGCTGCTCTCAAAAGTATTCACCGGTATACGCATCTCCCAGGCAGTGTATTTCACTGCCATGAGATTGGTTGACATCTCAGAGAGTACGCGGGCACAGACACCGGATACATTGTCCATGCTGAGCAGGTTGAGCACTCCTTTGATATCCGGGCGCATCACCAGAGGCTGAACAGGGACCGTTACCAAACGGCAGGCCTCACTCACCTGAATCTCGTCCGCCAGCAGCAGCACCTCTGAGGCGTACTCTTCGATAAGCTCTCTGTTTGAAATCAGCTCTGTCTGGCTGTCAGCACAGATCACCATCCGTTCCCTGCCAAACCTTTTGGAAGCCTCCTCCAAAAGCTCTATATTTTCCTTTTTAGAAAAATTCAAAAATGCCTTTTTACATCCTGCATAGATCAGCTTTTTGACGTCCTCCATCCGTTTGATATTCCCACCGCCCAGTATCGGAACATCCACACATCTGGAAATCTCTTTAATCAGAAGCAGGGACTCCTCGTGGTCACTCTCATCTGCTGAGAGGTCAAAAACCACCAGCTCATCGGCTCCGGTGTTTCCGTAGTGCTGTGCCAGCCGCAAAACATCCCCTGTCCTCAAAAAGCGTAAAATTGGAAAAGCCTTTGACAGCTTTTCCATTTCTGATAAAAATATAAGATGCTAATTTTTTTGTATTCATTTTAAAGTTTCCCTTTCGTTGATAATACGCCGGTAATCCGGCTGTCAATCATGGTGGCCATATCAAGTGCCTTACCAAATGCCTTGAAGGTCCCCTCCGCCACATGGTGATTATTAAAACCTGATATCTTCTTAATGTGAAGATTCATGGCTGAAGAATACGATATTGCGTAAAAGAAATCGTGGATCATTTCCGTTTCCAGATCACCTAACTTGTAGGTGGTATACTCACAGTCAAAGGAAAAATAAGGGCGCCCTGACAGATCAATGGCGCATAAAACCAGAGCGTCATCCATTGGCAGCACTGCGCTTCCAAAGCGCTTGATTCCCACCTTATCTCCCACTGCTTTACGAATCACATCGCCCAGTACAATCCCGGTATCTTCTACCGTATGGTGTGAATCAATATGAATATCCCCATTTATTTCAGCTTCCAAATCAAAAAGCCCGTGCCTGGCAAATCCCTGAAGCATATGATCCAGAAAAGGAATTCCGGAATCCACCCTGCACTTACCAGTTCCATCTAAATTTAAGGTCAGTTTGATACTCGTCTCTTTCGTAATTCGGTTGACAGTTGCTATTCGTTCTGCCATCTCTTCACACCTCACTTTTTATTTTATATGTAACTGTCCAGTACCTTCACAGTTACATGCAAAAATCCATTTAAAATCACCTTCGGTGATGGGGTTTTTCCACTCCTGAATCATTTTCATACGGTCTGCGCAGTAAATGCGCAGACCTGCTGAATAGTTTGTTTTATACGTACAATATTCTATTTACTTATCCTCGAACCTTACTCGAATAGAATTGGCGTGTGCTGTCAACTGCTCCGACTCCGCAAACCGGATAATATCTTCATGTATAGGTTCCAAAGCCTCTCTGGAATAATAGACAATGCTTGACTTCTTAATAAAATCATCCACGGACAAAGGCGAGAAAAATTTGGCCGTACCGTTTGTGGGCAGCACGTGGTTGGGACCAGCAAAGTAGTCACCAAGAGGCTCACTGCTGTACTCTCCAATCAAAATAGCTCCGGCGTTTCTAATTTTTGTCATCAACTGAAAAGGATCTCTTGTCACTATCTCAAGATGTTCCGATGCAATCTCATTGGCCGCATCAATGGCCTCCTCCAGCGTATCCGCTAACAGGATGTATCCATAGTTCTCCAGGGATTTCTCCATAATCTGTCTTCTGGACAGAACCTCCAGAAAGCCCTCCACCTCTTTCGATACCGCCTGAGCAAGTTCCTCACTGGTGGTAATCAGGATTGCCGACGCCATCTCATCGTGTTCGGCCTGGGATAAAAGATCCGCAGCCACAAATCTTGGATTGGCGCTTTCATCCGCAAGTACCATTATCTCACTCGGGCCTGCAATCGAGTCAATACTCACATGTCCATAAACCGCCTTTTTCGCCAGAGCCACATAGATATTCCCCGGGCCTACGATCTTGTCCACCTTGGGTATGCTCTCAGTTCCAAACGCCATGGCTGCCACAGCCTGGGCACCGCCTACCTTGTATATCTCATCCGCGCCGGCCTCGTTGGCTGCCACAAGCGTGGTGGGGTTTACCTTTCCTTCCCTGTTGCAGGGTGTTGTCATGATCACCTTCTCCACCCCTGCAACCTCAGCCGGAACGATATTCATCAGCACAGAGGAGGGATAAACTGCCTTTCCCCAGGTACATAGACACCCACCTTTGCAAGAGGCATCACTTTCTGCCCCAGCATGGTTCCATTCGGCTGGCTGTCAAACCAACTATACTGCCTCTGCTTCTCATGATAGCTACGGATGTTTACCAATGCTTTGCGGATTACTTCCACAAGAGAAGCGTCTACCTGGCTGTAGGCCTCCTCAAGCTCCTCGGGCGTCACACGAATATTAGAGGCATCAATATCCGCCCCGTCAAAGCGTTTCGTAAAAGCGAACACTGCCTTGTCTCTGTCCCTGCGCACGGCATTTACAATATCCGCTACCCTGCTCTCATAGTCCCCGTAACTGCTGGGGCTTCTCCAGAAGACCCTCCAGAAGATTCTGTTTGGACTCCTCTGTCAATTTTATTGTACGCATATGCTTTCATCCTTTCTTTGTTGCAACATAGTTTATCACAAAACAGACTTCAGATCCGTCAGGATTTTAGTAATCCGTTCATTTTCCATTCTCATACTCACCTGGTTTACCACCACCCTGGCGGAGAGGGGACAAACCTCCTCCAAAACCTCCAGTCCATTTTCCCTGAGCGTTGTCCCGGTCTCTACAATATCCACGATCACCTCTGAGAGCCCCACAATGGGAGCCAGCTCTATGGAACCGTTGAGTTTAATGATTTCCACAGTCTGGTGCTTCTTATTGTAGAAATAATCTTTTGCGATATTGGGATACTTTGTGGCCACCCGGATCAGCTCCTGATGCTGTAAAAAGCTCCTTTGCGGATTCCGGCCCGCACACACACATTCTGCATTTTCCAAAGCCCAAATCCAACACTTCAAAGAGCTTCTCTGCTCCTCCATAATGGTATCCCGGCCCACCACTCCTATGTCCGCAGCGCCATATTCCACATAGGTGGGGACATCCGGCCCTTTTGGCCAGGAAAAACTTCAGCTTCAGTTCTTCATTTACAAATATCAGTTTACGTGAGCTGGGATCTTTCATCTCCTCACAGGTAATTCCTATTTTTTCAAACAAGGCCAGTGTCGTCTTGGCCAAGCGCCCTTTTTCCCAGGGCAAAGGTTAAATATCTCATATGTACACCTCTACTCTTCCCGCACCAGAGCCACATTCCGCCCTGCACTGCGCAGCTTTTTTTGCCTCCCTGATCACCTCTTCCCTCTGTTCCCCGCGATAGCGCAGAACCGTAGGCGCGCCGGTGACCGGCACCTCAATTTTCTGCCGGTTTAAGGCCGTCAGCAGTTGATCGATCACAACTACAAATCCAATGGAGGCAGCATCCTTTCCAAAATGCTTCAGCAGTTGGTCATAGCGCCCGCCCTTTACAATGGCATCGCCGGTTCCAAAGGTGTAGGCTCGGAAAATCACTCCAGTGTAATACATGTAATTACTCAACATACCCAAATCAAAGGATACATACCGCTCATAGCCGTAAATACAGAGGATATCATAGATATTCTGCAACCGCTCAAGGGAGGCCAGAGCCCGGTCACTGTGCGTCATAGTCCTGGCCATATCCAAAACTTCCCTGTTTCCATAAAGCTTTGGAAGGCTGGTGAACAGCTCCTTTAGCTCCCTGTCAATGCTGAGATTTGACAGAATCTCTTCTACCCCAAAGTTGTTCTTATTGGAGATGAGCAGTTTCAGCTCGCCCTCCATCTCACTGTCTATCCCAGCCTCCTGAATCAGGCTTTTAAAAAGTCCACCTGTCCGATGCTCACTTCAAATTCTTTCAGTCCCGCTGCCAGCAGGCTTTCAATCACCATGGCAATCTGTTCCGCATCCGCATCCACAGAATTATCTCCTATCAGTTCCGCACCAAGCTGGGTGGTTTCCTTGAGACGTCCCTGGTAGCTGGTGTTGTTTATAAAGGTGTTTCCTACATAACAGAGGCGAATGGGTGCCTCCTCATTGGAAAAATATTTTGCGCTTGCTCTTGCGATGGACGGGGTAATGTCCGGCCTAAGGACCAGGGTGTTTCCCTCCCGGTCAAAAAACTTATACAGATCCTTGGAGGGAGTCGTCCCCACCTCCTGGCTGAATACATCAAAGAACTCAAAGGTGGGGGTCTCAATGTCCCGGTACCCGTAAAGTCTCATCACACTGTGAAGTTGCTCCTGAAGCGTGAGCTTCCTCTCACACTCCTCATTATAAATATCTCTTACACCCTCCGGTGTATGTAAAAGTTTCTGATCCATAGTCTCCTCCCGGACAGCATTCCTTATGCTTTCGTACATTAAAGTGCTAATTTGCTAACATCTTAAATTAACTTCTACAATTATAAGGGAAGGCTTGTCAAAAGTCAATCCTTTCCCCCACTCATGACTCCTCCCGCAAATCCAAATCCTCTGAATCGCTTCCAGATAGGGCACTAAAATCCCCCAGCAGAGGAATGAAGCAAAAAGCCCTGATCCAATTCCTCGTAGCGAAAGCTCTTTCTTCCCCGGCCTGCGCTCTGTCCCAAAAGACTCTCATCTGTCGGTAAGGCAGGTAAAAACTTCATTGCGCCCAGTATAAAAAATAATTAAAAATGCCACTCCGCCCTGTCTTTCAAATGCCTCCATAAACTGCACCTGATGGGCATGGATATTCTGAAGGGCAAAGGTATCCGAAACACACTCCTTGGCGTCAAAACACACGGGGATTCCCTGTACAGCTCCGATATAGTCCACAGTGCTTTTCTGGTCAAAATACGCCAGAGTGATATGCCTGTTCTCCTTGTCAATCCGTATGGGCGTTATGGGGGTGGGGATTTTTTGAATCAGGGCCAGCCCCTTTTCCAAATACTGCTCGTTGGAGCGGTTGATCAGCTCCTCAAGCGTGGACCCCTAAGCCCTCTTGAATTCCAGGTAGCCATCCAGTCCACACTCCTTTGCTATTTTCAAAACTGGGTTGGGGGCAGCGGTAAAAACGCGTCCCCCGAGATACTGAAGCTCGCCCCTCAAGCCCGGGCATTTCCAGGAGATAAGAGTGCAGCAGCTGGTGGGCAAGTCCCAATGATTTACGCAAAGTTTCATTAAGCCCAGGCTGACCGTACTTGAATCTCCCAATATGGGATGCCCCACAGAGGCCAGGTGTGCCCGGATCTGATGGGAGCGTCCGGTAATCAGCTCCACCTTAAGCAGAGTCACCCCCAAGCCGCCGTGCAGCCGTCCGCTGCCAAGAGGACAGTACCGGGTGCGGATATATGCGCTGTCTTCCCCTGTCTTTTGCTGAGAGATATGTACCTGATTGTGGCCCGCGTCCTTTGTAAGCCATCCCTCAATCAGCTCCTCCCCTCGATTCGTCCCTGGACAATACAGAGATAATATTTGTGGATGGTCCTGCGACGCAGCGCCTCACTCATCTGCTGAAGCCCCTACAAAGGGACTTGCCTGCCACAATGATTCCGCTTGTATTCCGGTCCAGCCGGTTGCAGATGGAAGGCCGGAATCCCTGAAGGATTCCTCTGTGACACACCCTCCTCCAACAGGTAGGTGATCAGATACTCCACCAGAGACATCGGAGGCAGCGGATTTTTGGGACAACATTCCGCAGGGTTTGTTCACCAGCACTATATGTTCATCCTCATAGATAATGTCCAGCTTAGCTTTCACCCGCTGGACCTGCACTCCGGAAAACTTTCCATATGTATCCTCTGAGAGAAACAGCTTGATCTCATCCCCAAGGCAGGTAATCTCATTCCCCACTGCCTTTTTCCCATTGAGCGTGATATTCTTTTTTGCGGAGCATTTTGTAGATAAAGCTCTTGGGAGCCTTATTCAGATACTTTGCCAGAAGCTTGTCCAGACGCTGGCCCGCTTCATTCTTCGATACTGTTATCTGCTTCATACTGTCATTTTTCTCCATATCCCGTCTGTTACAATTCTTTTCCCCTACAGTGAGATGGCCAGAATTGTATGCTTAACCAGCTGGCTTCTGGTCAGATCCGGATAGGATTCATTTGGGGTAAACGTTATGTCCTTCTCAATCTCTTCCTGGTTTTCGCCAGGTAAGCCACTCTGTCCATATAGGGCTTCACATCCTTAAAGATCTTCACATCAGACCGGTATCCATTTCCTTTTAATATTTCCTGTATATGCTTCTGCACAAAAGCAACATCCGCCTTTTGGCTGCTAGTATAGCCCACCACGTGATAGCCGCAGATCACCAGGCCGTCGATGGGCGTATTCTTCTCATATGCGGAAATCACCAGCTCGTAAGCCCTTGTCAGGTTTCCCGCCCTTTTTCCATCTCACGGTAAAAGGACTCCTCTGCGGGCTTTTGTATCAGAATCATAACCATTCCAACCGCACACCTGGCAGCCGGGAGACATCCCATGATCGCCACAAAGTGAACAGATTCAGCCGAGTCCCCGTCTGCCAAAGGCCGGTGAAAAAAGATCGCCAGCGGCAGGGCAAACAGTCCGGCTGTCATCCAGGTTCTCTTTTTCTTCTGTGCTTTGATATATCCCAAATCCCCTTTATTTACTTTCATTTGTATTTTCCTTATCCTTCCTCCAAGTGTCCTGCAGATTAGCTCTCAAAATGATTTATATATTCTGTGAGCCAGATGAGAAAGCAGTGGGGCAGCAGCTTTCCTGCTGCAAACAGCGTTTTCATGCCTCCCCGTAGATGGAGAGCTCCCTTCCTACCGCTGCATCCCGGATGGCCTTTTCCACCACATCCTCAGGCGCGGCCATAAATGATTTCTTAAACTCAGCCATGGGTGCAGTTTTTCCGCCTTGTCAAAAAACGGGGTATCCACAGGTCCGGGACACACCGAAGTGACCGTAATCCCTCTGGGTCTGAGCTCTGTGCGAAGAGCTTTGGAAAAACTCACCAAATACGACTTGGTGGCCGCATCCACGGCGAACCCCGGCTGCGGAATAAAAGCAGCCGCGGAGGACATCTGAATAAGCCTGCTTCCCGGATGCATAAAAGGGCAGACACAGGTACGTAACCGCAGTGAGTCCCTCACAGTTTAAACGCACAGCCGCTCTCTGGCTGTCCAGGAAGCTCCGCAAAGTCCCCGATCTTTCCGATGCCCGCCGCATTGACCAGCAGCTTGATTCTGGGCTCCTCCCGGACAAGTCTGTTTCGCAGCATCTCCTGATCCTCCGTTTCCTCAGATCAAGAGGCAGGATCACTAGCCTTTTGTCTACCTCTCTCCGGAGGCTTTTCAGTTTCTTGGCATTTCTCGCAATCACCCAGATCTCATCCAGGAAGACATAATCTTCTGAAATCTGTCTGACGAATTCTCGACCCATCCCGGAGGACGCGCCGGTTACAATAGCAATTTTCACACAGGTCACCTCTTACTCATTTCTTTTTGTGCACATTACGAATGGTCTTTTTCTTTTTTACAGGCCGCTTTGGCCCCTGGTCCGCTTTTTTTCAACAGATGCGCCTCCTGGGACGTATAAGACATTTCTTTTCATAGCCAATGAGATCCGCACGATGGGCCTTTACCAGCGCCTCTTCCACCAGCTCGTAATTCTTGGGGTTCCGGTATTGGATCAAAGCCCTCTGCATCGCCTTTTCATGGGATTGACCGGCACATAAACCTTCTCCATGGTCCGAGGGTCCAGCCCAGTGTAATACATACAGGTTGAGATCGTGGAGGGGTGGGATAAAAATCCTGTACCTGTTCTGGCATATAGCCTAAGTCACGCAGATACTCAGCCAATGCCACCGCCTCCTTCAAGGTGGAGCCTGGGTGGGAGGACATCAGATATGGAACCAGATACTGCTTTTTCCCTGTTTCCCCGTTTAACTCCCGGTATCTCTTTGCAAAGCGTCTGTACACACGGAATTATCAGGTTTTCCCATGCGTGCCAGCACTTTATCCGCCACATGCTCGGGAGCCACCTTTAGCTGCCCGCTCACATGGTGTTCTACCAGTTCACGAAAGAATGTCTCATCCTTATCATAAATCAAATAGTCGAATCTTATACCAGATCGGATAAATACCTTTTAACATTTGGAAGCTCCCGAAGTTTTCTCAGAAGCTCTAGATAATCGCTGTGATCAATTTTTAAATTTTTACAGGGCCTGGGATACAGACATTGTTTCCCGGGACAGGCACCTCTTTTGGCCTGTGCATTGCAGGCCATGTGGCGGAAATTGGCAGTGGGTCCTCCCACGTCGTGAATATATCCCTTAAACTCCTTCTCCCAGATAAACTGATTGGCCTCCGTCAGTATGGACTCGTGGCTTCTGGTCTGTATGATCCTGCCCTGATGAAAAGTCAACGCACAAAAACTGCAGCCCCCAAAACAGCCCGATTGCTCACCAGACTGTATTTTACCTCCTCAATGGCAGGTACTCCCTGCCTCCCTCGTAGGAGGGGTGATAGGTGCGCATATGGGGCAGTGCATACACGCGGTCCATCTCAGACTGGCTCAAAGGCTTTGCGGGCGGATTCTGTACCACAAAAAAGATTTTCTCCATAGGTCTCTGCCAGACGTTTTCCAGAAAAGGGGTCCGTATTGCAGTATTGAGTGTAAAAGCTCTTGGCGTAGTTCACCCTGTCTTTTTCAGTTCCTCATAGGAGGGGAGCATAATGTGATCGTACATCAGGGAGGCATCTCTTGTCTTAAATACTGTCCCGTCAATGAACGTAATGTCTTTCACAGCCAGTCCGCTCTCGAGAGCCTGGGCAATCTCCAGAATAGACCGTTCACCCATACCATAGGACAACAGATCTGCGCCGGAATCCAGCAAGATGGGCGTTTCAGGGAATCACTCCAGTAATCATAGTGCGCAAGTCTGCGCAGGCTTGCCTCAATTCCGCCAATGATAATGGGCACATCCCGGTAAGTTCTCCGGATCAGATTACAGTACACCACCGTTGCGTGGTCCGGACGTTTTCCCATAACCCCTCCTGGGGTGAAGGAATCCTTTGCCCTGCGCTTCTTTGACACAGAGTAATGGTTTACCATAGAATCCATGTTTCCCGCTGACACCAGAAAGCCCAGCCTTGGGCGCCCGTACAGGTCAATGCTGTGCTCATCCCTCCAGTCCGGCTGGGAAATGATCCCCCACAGAATAGCCGTTGGCCTCCAGAATCCGGCTGATGATGGCGTGGCCAAGGAGGGATGATCCACATAGGCATCGCCGATCACATAGACAAAATCCAGTTGTTTTAGTCCCCTATCCTGCATGTCTTCGCGGGTCAGGGGGAGAAAATTATTCTTCATGGTTTAATACCTCGTAAGCGTTGTTCTCAATATCCGAAAAAGAGCGGATGTAGTAGTCTGCAATTCTGCGTTTCTGGACACGCTGATTTTCTGAAAATGCATCCTCCACAGCGCATACCCGCATGCCGGCATTCTTCCCTGCCAGGATTCCCATAGGCACATCCTCAAACACAAGGCATTTCCGGCGGTCCGCCTCCAGATCTTTGGCTACCTTCAAATAAATATCAGGCGCAGGCTTGCCCTTTGACACATCACAAGCGGTGCACACCACATCAATGTAGCTGTGAAGCCCCAGGGGAATCCATACAGGCTTCCACCAGACGGATACCATTGCTCGTGGCGATCCCCGTATGTATTCCCCCTGTTCTTTAGCTCCTTTAGAAAGTTCATTGCCCCTTTCTTTAAGGGAACCTCATGGGCATACTTGTCGAGTGCCATGTTATACCACTCCTGTTTGATCTCCTCCAGGCTTTGGGGAAGCTGAAAGGTTTCTTTAAAATAAATAGCTGTCTCCGTGAAGCTCATCCCCTCGATCTCTTTTTGCAGAGTAGGCGGCAGAGAAATTCCAAACCGATTCAAAAGAGAATATCAATCTCCTCCCACATCCACATGGAGTCCACCAGTGTCCCGTCCAAATCAAAATCACCGCATCAATATTGTTTAACATAGCAATCCTCTTAATCTCTTCTGTTCTTCTTCTGTCAGCAGCCTGCAGGCCCCGGCAGGCAGATTTTCATCCAGCGCCAGGGGCCCATGGAAAGGCGCTTTAAGTACACAACGGTTTTTCCCACTGTCTCAAACATGCGCTTTACCTGATGAAACCTTCCCTCGCATACCGTCACCAGTACCTCTGACTCCTCTCCCGGGGCCAGGATCTTCAGCCTGGCCGGAAGGGTGGGTTTAGCGTCACCGATGTCCAGGCCCTCCTGAAACTTCCGGACATCCTCTGCGGTCACCAGCCCCCTGATCCGGGCATAGTATGTCTTTTCCACATGCTTTTTCGGTGACAGCAGCTCATGGGCAAGAGCCCCGTCGTTGGTAATTAAAAGCAGACCCTCTGTGTCCTTATCCAGTCTCCCTACCGGAAAAAGCTCTCCCTTTCTGGAGGATGTCACATAGTCCATCACAGTTGCACACTGGTTGTCTTTTGTTGCGGTGACACACCCTGCGGGCTTGTGTAGCATGTAATATTCAAACTGGGTGTAGGTAAGCCTCCGGCCTGCAGCCCAGACCTGCGCGTTCTCCTCATCGATCTTTGCCTCCGGCTTTTTGACCACCCTGCCGTCCACTGTTACCTGGCCTATGCGAATATAGTTTTTACCTCACTTCTGGTGCCCAGACCCGCGCCTGCCAAAAATTTATCCAATCGGATCTGTGCCATCACATCAGCCTCCATCCCGGATAATATTTGTTCCTGAGAGAGCCGTTGACCAGCTTTGCCCATCCCAGGGAATAGCCGTCCACACACACCAGCACCCAGCAGCCTCCCTTTAAAGCTTTCTCCTCCTGCTCCACAAAGTTCCACGGTCTCTCCTTTTAAATACCGCAGGACACAGGGGATCTTCAGAGCTCATGGACAGGCAGAAGGGATAGTCCTCTGCCCGCAGGTTCATAGCCAGTGCCTGGCTGGGTTCAAAAGCGATTCTTCTTACACTCACCCAGGTAAAGCCCTGTGCGCAAAAAACGCAGTCCCCGAATCGTCGGAAGATCCTCAGGCAGCAGGTAAGCCCGGTTGTCCCGGAACTCACGTCTGTATTTTACAGGATGTAATGCTGGGATGAGAGCCAGAAATTCTTCCGTCTCCCTGGGGAATGGGACATCTCTTTTCTTCCCTGCTTGCCCTTTCTTTACACTTTGCTCTCTCCCCACATCTTTTTCAGCAGTGCGGCAAAATGCCCCTCCCCCGGAGACCTGTGAGGCCACATCCTTACTGTACCCGGCAGATAGCCATGGCTGAAACAGGGCCCATGTTCGATATGCTCCAGTGTGAGCTGCCCTGACTGATCCAGCAAGGCAGATATATTCTCCTCATTCTCCAGTCTGGAAAAAAGTGCAGGTGGAATACATAAGCATTCCGCCCGGCCTCAGCATCTGTACAGCACATTTTACGATTTGTCTTTGAATGGGGCGTAGTATGAGGGTCCTCTCTTCTCCCAGTCCCGGATCATTGCTGGTTCCCTGCGGAACATTCCCTCTCCGGAGCAGGGAGCATCCACTAGAATCTTGTCAAAAAACCCTTCAAAATATTTCAGAAGATCTTCAGGCTTCTCGCTGGTTACAAGAATGTTGCCCATGCCGAATAGCTCCAGATTTTTCAGCAGCCCCTTGGCTCTGGAATTGCTGATGTCATTTGCCACGAGAACTCCTGTTCCCTTCAGCCTGGCTGCCAGTTCCGTGGCCTTTCCCCAGGAGCCGCACACAGATCCAGTACACGGTCCCCCTCCTCTATGGGAAGCCTGGATGCTGGAATCATGGCGCTGGGCTCCTGTATGTAATAAAGCCCGGCATAGTAATGAGGATGCTTTGTCACAGCATCCTCGTTTGAATAGAAAAAAGCCGTTTGTGGTCCAGGGAACCGGAGTCAGGGAGAAGGGGTAATCTTTAAAAATCCTCCACCGCTATTTTCCCTGTGTTCACCCTG
>VOFB01003319.1_pt1 | contig 65078 bp, 70 predicted proteins | sample 5384141 | NCBI WGS metagenome assembly VOFB01 (sample SAMN12384721, study PRJNA508395) | human gut metagenome | isolation source: healthy gut A | host: Homo sapiens
GATGTTCTCCATCTGCCCGCCGTCCGTGCCGGATACCGTTATCACAGCGAGGATATCGTTGTCCCCAGACGCTCGATGTTGCGGATCTGCAAATTGAAAATTTCCTTGAACACCGCGAAATCGCAGACAAACGCGCGCTCTGCTCCCCGGCTGTTCTGATAGGGGCTGGCGGCAGATGGCTTCGAGGTTGAACTCGACGTTTTTGCTCGCCTCAACGATCTCGTTGTAAAACTCCATCAGCTCGTGGCTCGGCTTCACGTTCAGGTAGTGGTAATGCAGGTGCATGACCTCTTCGTACTGCCTTGGCCTCCGGTCGCGTTGTTGCCCCTGAGCAGCGTGCGCATCAGCTCGATGTGGATGCTGTCGTCAAACGGCTCTCTCCAGCGCGCTTCGGCAAACGCTGATGATCTCCCGCTCGTCCTCGTCCCGCCCGCTCTGCTTGAGCAGGTCGATGTAGTCGTATACGCCGGCGATATACTGGTTGTGCAGCGTCACCGCGCGGGGATACGCCCACTCGTTCAGCTCGCTCTTTTGCAGCAGCGCGCCGCGGTAGAGCGTCATCATCCGGCGGTAGGCCTCGCGCTTGCGCTCGCCGTCGCGCACGTTGGGCAGGCGGGCAAAGATGTCCTCCAGCTCGTAGAGATCGACGGTCATCTCCGGCGGACATTCCCAGTGATACGCGCCGCGGTCGGCGACGATGCAGTTGCCCAGCTCCGGCGAAATCTGGCCAAGCAGCGTGCGCACACGGCTGATGAGCGTTTTGAGCGCGTTTTCGGGGTTGGTCACATTTTCATCGTTCCAGAAGGTGGAGAGCAGGCGGCGGTTGGACACCGGCTCCCCTCGGTTCGCAATCAGGTATTCGATCAGCGCCAGCCCTTTTTTGGATTTGTTGACCATGTGATCGGCCTGCCGCTCGTTGAGGTAGATGACAAATTCATCCATCATCTGAATCCGGATGGTTTCGCTCATGGATATCCCCCTCTGCATCAGAGCCGCTTTCGCAGCATATCCGGATTGACGGCGTATAGCTGCGCCATTTCTCTGGTAATTCGGCCTTCCTTTGCCAGCCGAATCAATTCGTTATCCATCGAAAGCATCGCCTGCGAGGCCGCGCCGCCGTAAATCACGTTGTCGATCTGGAACGTCTTGCCGTCGCGGATCATGTTCTGAATGGCGGGGTTGACGGCCATGACCTCGAACACCGGCGTCTGCGTGCCGTCCACCGTCGGCACAAGGCGCTGGCTGACGACCGCCCGCAGCACCATGGAAAGCTGAACGCGAACCTGCTGCTGCTGGCTGGCCGGGAAGGTGTCGATGATGCGGTCGATGGTCTTCGCCGCGCCGACCGTGTGCAGCGAGGAGAGCAGCAAATGCCCCGTTTCCGCCGCCGTCAGCGCGGTCTGCACAGTTTCGTAATCGCGCATTTCGCCGAGCATGATGACGTCCGGCGCTTCGCGCATCGCCGCGCGCAGCGCGCGCGCAAACGAGCATGCGTCGTTGGGAATTTCGCGCTGGCTGACCAGCGCGCGCTTGTGCGCGTGCAGATACTCGATCGGGTCTTCGATGGTAATGATGTGCACGTCCTGATCGGCGTTGATTCTGTCCACCATGCAGGCGAGGGTCGTGCTCTTGCCGCTGCCCGCCGGGCCGGTGACGAGCACCATGCCGTTTCGGCAGGAAGACGCGAGGTCGATCACCATCGGCGGAATGTGCAGCGCGTCCGGGTTCGGCAGGCCGAAGGTCACGACGCGGCAGGTCGCCGCCAGCGTGCCGCGCTGCTTGTAGGCGTTGCAGCGGAAGCGCGCCTGCCGGTTGAAGGAGAAGGAAAAATCGTCGTCGCCGTCGCGGCGGAGCATCTCGTCGCTGTGCCCGCCCGCCATGCCGTAGGCCTCCTGAATCATGCCGGCCGTGTCCTCGGGCAGGAGCTTGCTTTCGGTCAGCGGCACCAAATGCCCCTTGACCTTGGCCGTCGCGGGCGAACCGGGAATCAAAAACAGATCCGATCCGCCGATTTCCAGCACTTTTTGCAGGATTTTCGTCAGTTCCATGGTCACAGCTCCCCCGCAGCGTCAAACAGTCGTTCCTCTCCGTCCGGCTCGCCCTCGTCGGTCACAAGGCGGTATACCGCTTTGACATAGCGCGGGAACGCGCCCCGCTCCTGCAATTCCACGGCGCATATCAGCGTGCGCCCCTCGTCGTTCGTCTCCGTCCATGAGACGGTGCGCCCCAGCAGCGTCATGCCCGCCTCCGGCTCTTCCGCCAGCGCGGCTTCCACGCGCGCGAGGTAATCCGCCTCGCCCTGCGCCGTCCGCGCCGCATCCGCCAGCACCGCGTCGAGCCGCGCCAGCGATTGTTCCGCCGAGACGTTCAGCTCGGCCACCTGCCGCGCGACGTCCTGACTGCGCAGGCTCAGGCTTTCATCCGACCGGGCGCTCATCATCGCGAGCATGCCCAGCGCGCTCATGCTCAGCACCACGACCAGCAGCATCAGCGAGGCCGCGCCCGGCCCAATGCGGTATTCTCTCTGATTCACGGCGCCACCTCCTCGGGCACATAGCGCGCGGAAGGCAGGGAAAAGAGCGTCTTTTCCTGCCGCAGCGCCGTCACCTGCGCGGTTTCCATCGTTCCGGCGGGACAGGCCGTCTCGCCGAGCGTCACCAGCAGGTCATACGCACCGCAGTGCAGGTGCCACGCGCCGTCCTCATCCTCGGCAAAGCCGCTCTGGCGCAGCGCGTCCTTCCGTTCGTCCGCGGCATAGAGCCTGTCGGCGAGGCTCTGCGCCGCAATCAGCGCGTCGGCCTGCGCGCCCGCCCGCGCGCTCTGGTTATGCGCGCCGACGAACACGTTCAAAATCACCGTGGAGCAGAGCGCGAAGAACAGCACCACGATCAGAATCTCCATCAGCAGGGTATTCTGCCGGTTATGCTTCACCATCGCCATCCCCTTACTGCGCGCACCGGCGCGCGATATACACCGTGGAAACGTGGCCGGTCTCGTCCGTCACGCGGACGGTCAGCAAATCGCCCTCCAGCGTCGGCTCAAACGCCTGCGCGGCGCAGACCGGCTCGCCGTCCTCCGGCACAAAATCATACTCGGCCGCGGTGAACAGCTCGCAGAGCTGCCCCTGATAGCCGTAGATATACTGCACATAGCGCTCGCCGTCCCATTCGCTGCTCAGCGCCAGCACCGGCAGGCCGTCCCTGTCTTCCACGGCAATCGCGCCCCGCTCGTCCTGCGCGCGCACCGCGTTGCGCACAAACGCCGCCGCGATCCGCTTGCGGGTGTGCGCCGAAGCGCCGTCCACCGTCGTGCGGTACGCCTGCGCGCCGAGCACGACCAGCAGCATGGAAAACACCGCAAAGGCGCCCAGCAGCATGAACACGAACGCGCCGGAGATGCTGTGGCTTTTCGTCTTCATCACGGCCGCTCCGCCCCTTTCCTGAGCACCTGAATATCCGGCATGACGTTGGAGGCAAACGCATCGTAGACGACGATATAAGCATCCTCGTTATAGGCCAGCCCGTAGCCGTGCTTGAGCGCCTCCAGCGACTGGGGATACGCGCCCTCCACGGCGTAGCAGGTCAGCGCCGCGCTGCGAACCGCGTCGAGCACCAGCTGCTCCTCCATGCTTTCCGAAGACGCGCCGATTTGCTGAACTGCCGCCACCGCGCCGCAGAAAAGCGCGGCGAACACGGCAAGCGTCAGCGCGAGGCCGCGCGCAAGGGTATGCTTTCCGGTTTTCACGCGAAGCCCCTCCTTTCGCCCTTACAGAATACTGGAAATGATCCCGGCCATCGGCATCATCACGGACAGCAGCACCGCGCCGATGACGATGGACAGCGCGGCCACCATCGTCGGCTCGATGATGGAAACCAGATCGGAAATGCCCTCCTCGGCCTGCTGCTCGTAGGTCTCGGCGATCTTGGCCATCACCTGATCCTCGCGCCCGGCGGCGATGCCCATGCGCAGCATCTGGCGGTGAATTTCGTCAAACAATCTGCTGCCGGTCAGCGCGTCGGAGAAGGAAACGCCCTCGCCCATCTTCTCGCGGATTTGGGCGATTTCGCCCGCCGCTTCCTCATCCGGCAGAACCAGCGGCACCATTTCAAGCGCCTGTTCGAGCGGGAAGCCGCTGGAAAGCATCATCGCCAGCACGGAGGCCGCGCGGGAGGAAGCCAGCCGCATGCTCAGCCGCCGCAGCGGCGGGAACGCCTTTTTCAGCGCGGCGAGCGCCCTGTCGCGCTTTTTTGCTTCTGAGCAGCAGCACGCAGGCCAGCGCCGCCAGCACGAAGACAAGCACCAGCGCCAGCACCACCCAGCCCAGCGCCGTGCCGACGCTCATCATCACGCTGCCCGTCTCGGTCATCGTCACGCCCATGCTGCCCAGCACGGTGCGGAACACCGGCATGACCTTGAGAATCAGCACCAGCAGAATCAGCACCATCATCACCGCCAGCACCAGCGGATACGTCACCGCGCTGCGGACAGCCTGACGAATCCGGCTTTCCCGCTCGTAATAGACGGAAAGCCCCCGCATCACGTCCTCCAGATGACCCGTTCGCTCGCCCACGCCGCACATCTCCACCAGATAGGTCGGGAAAGCGTGCGCGCTCTCCAGCGCGTCGCGCAGCGAGCCGATCTGCGTCAGCGTCTCGCTGACGCCGCGATACAGCGCCGCGTGCGCGTCGTCTTCATACGTCTTTTCAAGCGCCTCCATGCCCGCGTAAAGCGGCATGCCCGCCCCCAGCATCAGGGCGATTTCCGAGCAGAAGCTGCTCAGCTCGATGGGCGTCAGGCCGTGATCCTTGCTTGCCATGATGTGCATCCTTTCCTTTCGAATTCGAATCGAACATTCGAAATTTCGCGCTTTCCCGCTCGTTTTTCCGCGGCCGCCGCGCTCAATAATACCGCTCCGTGGTGTAGGTCTGCCCGCTCTCGATGGCGCTCAGCTCGAGCGTCGGGTCGTAGAGCACTTCCTCGCCGTCGATGACGACGCTGTTCCATGCGTGGTACATCTTTCCGGCATAGCCGACCATCAGCTTCGTCGGCACGCCCTGCACGCGCAGCATGCAGGCCGCCAGCGCCGCCAGATCCTGACAGATTCCCATTTTCTTTTCATAGCAGCCGTCGATGTCCGGCAGGGTGCCGCCCGCAACCGTCGCCGCCTTCACATAATCATACATGTAATTGGCCTTGATGTAGCCGCGAATCGTCTCAAAGATCTCCCGATCGTCCGTCATGCCCTCGCAAAGCGCGTAGGAGGTCTTGACGGCCTCGGTATCCTGCGTATAATGGACGTATTGGTTCGGCCCGAGGAACGGCGCGTAGGGGTCGTCCAGCTTGACGCTCACCGTCACCTTGCCCTCCGCGGCGTATTTTTTGCCGGAGACGTTTTCAAACAGCTCCACCGTGTAGCTGCCATCACCGAGCTGAAGCGGAAAGACCTCGTATTCCCCCGCCGTGTTCAAATCATAGGTCAGCTTGTATTGCCCCTGCGTCACACGCAGCTTGAGCCGCTTTTTGTTTTCCTTGCCGTGCGCCAGAATATAGCCCTGCGCCGCGTTGCCCGCGTCCACCACGAGGCTCTTGGAGGTCAGCACGTCCGTGCCGCTCTGCTGCGGCCATATCGCGTCATACAGCGCCAGCGCCGTGCCCGCAAGCAGCACAGCCGACAGGGCGAGCGCCGCGGCGCGCCGCCATCCGCGTTTCTTTCGCATGACCGTCTCCCTTTCCCCCGTGATTCCGCGCACGTCCGGCGCTTTCGCGCCCGCGCGACGGTTACATTTGTCGTTTCGGTTCAGTATAACACAGGATGCGTCCCTTTTCAATGAAATTGCGCGCCTGCCGCGCAATTTTCTGCCGCTTGACAGTCACGCCCGAAACCTGTAAACTAAACGAATACAAGCGTTTTTCTCGGCGTGCCCGTCCGTTTCCCTTCCCCTTCCTTTTGTCCTGTTCGGTTTCGGCGGATTGACGCGCTTTTCCTTCGGGCGGCGATGAACGGCCGCCCGGATGTAACCGTTCTTCCCTCAATCAAACGACGGAGGCTTTCATATGACCATTATCGTCCTGGACGGACAGGGCGGCGGCATCGGCCGCGCCATCATTTCCGCCCTTCTGCCCCTCTTGCCGCAGGGCGCACAGCTCCTCTGCGTGGGCACCAACGCCATGGCGACCGCCGCCATGCTCAAGGCCGGGGCGCAGCGCGGCGCAACCGGCGAAAACGCCGTCCGCTGGGCGGCGCAGAACGCGGATATCCTCATCGCGCCCATCGCGCTGGTGCTCAAGGATTCCATGATGGGCGAAATCACCGGCGACATGGCCGCCAGCGTCGGCTCCAGCCGCGCGACTCGGATTCTCGTGCCCACCGAGCGCTGCGGCACCCATGTCGCGGGCGCGCACGGGGTCAGCATGCAGGCGCTGGTGGAGGATGGCGCGGCAGGCCGCGGCCATGGCCGCGGGCGCATGAGGCTTTGGCCTTTTGCATAACCTTTGGCTTGACGTTGCATTCATATTGCCTTATAATAAAGGGGCTGAAGCCTCTCAGGCTTCCGAAACGGTTTGCAAAAATCAAACCTTTTCACACGCGACTGAATGTTACGCAATTTCCTAATACGTTAAAAACACGCAATGAAGGAGGCTGATCCCCCGTGATTATTGACCGCATCGAGGAACAGGAGCGTTATTACCCGCTTCATCCCGATATGGAGCTGGCGTTCGCGTTCCTCGCTGAGGCGCCTGATCTCGAGCCCGGCCGTTACGAGCTTGAAAACGGCCTGTTCGCGACGGTTTCCGAGGGCGACACCCGCCAGATGGACACCGTTTCGCTGGAAGCCCACAAGAAATACATCGACCTTCAGTACTGCATCGCCGGCGGCGAGCGCATGTCCTGGGCGCATATTCAGGAGCTGAACGCGACGACGGACGACCCGGAGCACGACAACTATTTCTATACCGGCACGTCAACGTCTGTCTCCATCCGACCGGGCATGTTCTACGTGATGTTCCCCAGCGACGGCCACAAGGCCGCCTGCCATCACGAGTTCCAGAAGCACTACCGCAAGGTGGTCGTCAAAATCCCCATCGTTCATCAGGAAAACGACTAACTAAAGGGCCGCAATCAGCTTGCGGCTTTTTTTTGAAATATGGCATGGCCGCTGTCCTCCCAGGGGCATGCTGTATGATAGATGGAATTTTTAAGCTGTGTCGTGAGGATATCACCATGAAAACAATTTTTGAATTTGATCCCTGGCGGCTGATTGAAACCGAGCTGCACAAGGACGACATGCGCCTGTCCGAATCCATGACCTCCATCGGCAACGGCCACATGGGCATGCGCGGCAACTTTGAAGAGCGCTATTCCGGCGACAGCCACCGCGGCACCTATCTGGCGGGCGTCTGGTTCCCGGATAAGACGCGCGTGGGCTGGTGGAAAAACGGCTATCCGCAGTATTTCGGCAAGGTCATCAACGCGATGAACATCATCTCCCTGCGCGTTCGCATCGACAGGGAGGACGTCGATCTGTACGAGGACGACGTGGTTTCCTTCTCCCGCGTGCTGGATATGCGCGCGGGCGTGCTCACCCGCGAATTTGTCATCCGCCGCGAAAAGGGCACGGTGCGCGTCTCCTTCGAGCGCTTCGTTTCCGTGGCGAGGCCGGAGCTGATGGCGCTGCGCTGCCGCGTGACGGCGGATTACGACTGCAAGGTCGCGCTGATCCCCGCCATCGACGCGGACGTGCGCAACGAGGATTCCAACTACGACGAGACCTTCTGGCTCTTCGAGGGTGAGGACGAGGATAAAAACGGCGTGCTCACCGTGCGCACCCGCACCCGCGAAAACCCCTTCGGCACGCCGCGCTTCGCCGTCTGCGGCGCAATGGCCGCCGTGCCGACCGAAAAGCCGAAGAAAAACCGCGTCACCGTCGAGGAGGGCTGCGTCTCCCGCAAGTTCGTCTTTGACGTCGAGGCCGGGCAGACCGTCGGCTGCGACAAGTTCGTCTGCGTGGCGACCGACCGCGACCACAAGGACGACGAGCTGACCGGCGCCGCGACGGCGGGCGTGCTCAGCGCGCAGGAAGCGGGCTACGACGCGCTGCGCCGCGAGCAGGAGCGCGCGTGGGCGCGCCGCTGGGAAAAGGCCGACGTGCGCATCGACGGCGACGTGGCCGGCCAGCAGGGCATCCGCTTCAACATCTTCCAGCTCTTCTCCACCTATTACGGCGAGGACGCGCAGCTCAACATCGGCCCCAAGGGCTTCACCGGCGAAAAATACGGCGGCGCGACCTATTGGGACACGGAGGCCTACTGCCTGCCCATGTACACCGCCATCGCGGGCGAGGAAGTCGCGCAGAACCTGCTCAAATACCGCTGGCTGCAAATCGACGGCGCGTACCACAACGCGCGTCAGCAGGGGCTGCCGGGCGCGCTCTATCCGATGGTGACGTTCACGGGCGTCGAGTGCCACAACGAGTGGGAAATCACCTTCGAGGAGATTCACCGCAACAACGCCATCGCCTACGCCATCTACGCCTACACGCAGTACACCGGCGACCGCAGCTACCTCGATCAATACGGCATCGACGTGCTGCTGGGCATCGCGCGGTTCTGGGCGGGGCGCGTGCATTATTCCAAGCGCGCGAATCAATACATGATCCACGGCGTAACCGGCCCGAACGAATACGAAAACAACGTCAACAACAACTGGTACACCAACCGCATGACCGCCTGGGAGCTGGCCTACACCGCCGAGCAGCTCATGCTCATCCCGCGCGAAAAGGCGCAGACGCTCGGCGTGAATGCCGAGGAGATCCGCCGCTTCCGCGAGATCAGCGAAAAGATGTACCTGCCCTACGACGAGGAGCTGGGCGTGTTCGTGCAGCACGATACCTTCCTTGACAAGGATCTGATGCCCGCCGACGCACTCTCCCCGGCGGATCGCCCGCTGAACCAGAAGTGGAGCTGGGATCGGATTCTGCGCTCCTGCTTCATCAAGCAGGCCGACGTGCTGCAAGGGCTGTATTTCCTCGAGCACCTCTACGACAAGGAGACCATCCGCCGCAACTTCGATTTCTATGAGCCGATGACCGTGCACGAGTCGAGCCTGTCCCCGTGCGTGCACAGCATTCTGGCCGCGAGTCTGGGCAAGCTGGAAAAGGCACAGGAGCTGTACCGCCGCACGGCGCGCCTCGATCTGGATAACATCAACAACGACACCTGCGACGGCCTGCACATCACCTCGATGGCCGGAAGCTGGCTTTCCATCGTGCAGGGCTTTGCGGGCATGCGCACGCTGACCGGCAGCCTGAGCTTTGACCCGCAGCTCCCCGACGGGTGGGACGGCTACGCCTTCAAGATCGTCTATCGCGGCCGGCTGATCGAGGTCAGCGTCTCCCGCGAGGGCACGGGGCTAAAGCTGCTTTCCGGCGAAGCGCTGACCGTCATGCTGCACGGGCACGGGTTCGCCTTGCCCCCGGCGGAGGCTGACGCATGATCGACATCGCCGTCATCGGCGCGGGGCCGGCCGGATACAGCGCCGCCATCACCGCCAGAAAGCGCGATCAATCCGTCGTCGTCATCGGCCAGAATACCGGCTGGCTCGCCCGCGCGGAGCACGTCGCCAACTATCCCGGCCTGCCCGATATCTCCGGGCGCGACCTGCTGAGCGCCATGGCCAATCAGGCGCAGGCGCTGGGCGCGGCGCTGCGCCCCGGCGTCGTCCATCAGGTGATCGCCATGGGCGATTCGTTCGCGCTCTCGCTGGGCGCGGATTTCATCGAGGCGCGGCGCGTCATCCTCTGCACCGGCGCCAAACAGCCCAAGCTGCTCCCCGGCGAAAACGAGCTGCTCGGGCGCGGCGTCAGCTATTGCGGCACCTGCGACGGCATGCTCTACCGGGGCAGGCGCGTCGCCGTGATCGCGCAGGGGCCGGAAGCCGTGAGCGAGGCCAATTTCCTCGCCGGGCTCTGCCGCGAGGTCGTCTATTTCGGCAAGCCGGAGGACGCGCTCGACCCCCGTATCGTCGTCAGCGGCCAAAAGCCGAAGGCGATTTTGGGCGAGGCTTCCGTTTCCGGCCTTCGCGCCGGGGGCGAAGACCTGCCGTTTGACGGCGTGTTCATCTTCCGCGAGGCGGCGGCGCTCTCCGCGCTGCTGCCGGGGCTGGAGATGGACGGCGCGTTCATCCGCGTAGACCGCAGGATGCAGACGAACCTGCCCGGCGTGTTCGCCGCGGGCGACTGCACCGGCCTGCCCCTGCAGGTCGCCAAGGCCGTCGGCGAGGGCTGCGTCGCCGCCATTTCCGCCGCAACCGCCTAACTCCCTCAGTCACGGCTATGCCGTGCCAGACCTTCGGCGTTCCACCTGCCTGCTTCCCGCACAGCGGGCGGCAAGCTCCACGCCCTCGAAGAGGGAGCTCCAGACTGTAAACAAAAAGCTATTTCACCTTTTTTCCCATGATTTACGCCGTTTTTGCCGTAAAATCATGGGAATTTTGCTTTTTTCCTTGTCCGCGCAAAGCGTCCGTGTTATAATCAATTATGAACATATACACAGAAAGGTTTGTTTTTCTGCCAAACGGTTTTTGGATACGACGGAAGGAGGCAAACAGGTGAGAACGATTGAAACGGGCAGGGCGATTGTCGATATCGTCGCTTGGCCCGAGGATCGCCCCTGGGAGGGGCGCTATCAGACGTCCAGCCAGATCGAGGGCGGGCTTTGTCGGCTTGTGCTTTCGCCCGACGTCTTTCACGATGCGGCGCGCGCCAACACCGCCTATCGCCGCTTCGCCCGGAAGATCGAGCGCGCGGGGCTGACCCCGCCGAACGTGCTCTTTCGCCAGATGGTTTCGCGCACATCGCAAAACGTTTTCTGCATCCTGACCACGACGGAATCCGTGTTCAACTCGGCCTGCTCCGTCGGCAAATTCTACGTTGTGGAATCCGGCATCGACGAGCGCCGCCGCCTGTGCGCCGTCCGCGTGCGCGATCATGTTTCCCCCAATAACCCGCAGGAGAACGTCATGTAATATGCAGCCATTGCCGAAAGAATTCGAAGAACAAATGAAGCGCCTGCTCGGTGAAGCAGGCTTTTTTGCGTATCTTGACGCGCTGAATCAGCCGTATGCCCGCGCGCTGCGCGTCAATCTTCTCCTCCGCCCGGACGGAACGCCGCCCTGCCCCATCGAGGGGCTCGGCGCGCCCGTCCCGTGGGCGAAGGGCGCGTATTTCGTCGAGGGCGACGCGCGCCCCGGCCTGTCGCCGCTGCACGAGGGCGGCCTGTTTTTACATGCAGGAGCCGAGCGCCCTGACTGCCGTCACCGCGCTCGATCCCCAGCCCGGCGAGCGGGTGCTCGACCTTTGCGCCGCGCCCGGCGGCAAGAGCACGCAGATCGCCGCGCTGATGGCGGGGCGCGGGCTGCTCTGCTGCAACGAGCCCATCCCCAGCCGCGCGCAGATTCTCTCCCGCAACATCGAGCGCATGGGCGTTCGCAACGCCGTCGTGCTCAGCGCCATGCCGGATGCGCTCGCGCCGCGCTTCCCCGCGTTTTTCGACCGCATTTTGGTGGACGCGCCCTGCTCCGGCGAGGGCATGTTCCGCCGCCAGCCGGAAGCGCGCGACGAATGGGACGCCGACGCCCCGCGCCGCTGCGCCGACCGCCAGATGGAGATTTTGGCGCAGGCCGCAAAGATGCTCCGCCCCGGCGGCACGATGGTCTATTCCACCTGCACGTTCAACGACACGGAGAACGAGGGCGTGCTCAAGCGCTTTCTGGCGCTGCACCCGGAGTTTTCGCTCGTGCCGTTCGCCCTGCCGGGTCTGCCCGAGGCGAAGGACGGCTATCTGCACCTCTATCCGCACGAGATGCGCGGCGAGGGGCATTTTGTCAGCCGCCTGAAAAAAGCCGACGGAGCTGACAAAGCCGACGCGCCCATTCAGGCCGCGCCCCAGCGGAAAGCGCCCGCCCGCGCCGCCGCCAAGGGCAAAGCGCCCGCGCCCATCGCCCTGCCGGATGTGTTTTCCGATGCGTTCGCGCCGGAGCGGCTGTATACGGCGGGCGACGCGCTCTGGATGCTGCCGGAGGGAATTTCCATCGAGCGGCTCAGCGGCTTGCGCGTGCTGCGCACGGGGCTTTTGCTCGCGCATGCGGAGGGGAAACGCAGCGAGCCGGATCATGCGCTGGCCATGGCGCTGCGCCCGGAGGAAGCCGCGCGAACCGCAAGCCTGACGCAGACGCAGGCGCTGGCCTATCAGGCGGGCGAAACGCTGTCGCTCGGCGACCTGCCCGGCGGCTACACCCTGCTCTGCTGCGAGGGCGTTTCGCTCGGCTGGGGCAAGCAGGCGGGCGGCCTGATGAAAAACCACTATCCCAAGGGTCTGCGGCGAAGGTGAGAGCGGGCTGCACTTCCGCTAAAATTTGCAAAAAATACGGGCGCGCAATGCGCGCCCTTACGGGTACGGCGCAACTTATTGCTTAGACGGAAACTAACCCGATAAGAGCTCCCTCTTCGAGGGAGCTGGCACGGCGCAGCCGTGACTGAAGGAGTGGTAGGCGCGCATCGCGCGCCCGTTATCGGAATTTGCCGAAATTTATGCAAAATTCCGGATTTGCTCATTTACTGTCCCTACGCCAAAGAGGCCGCGGCGATTTTTGCCGCGACCCCCTTTCTTATGATACCTGAGATTTACAAACCCATATGGCGTTATACTAATTCGCAGTTAAAATGCTTAACAGAGCGCATCAGATTTTTTGTTCTGGCGAAGCCAAGTGAAGTGAGGCGTACTGGAGGTACGTTGAACGGAACGAGGCAAAGTCAGAGCGAAAAAGATGGTGCGCGGATTAAGCCATTTTAACAAGAATTAGTATTATTCCACCGGCACGAGCTGGCCGTCCGCGCCGATCTTCATCACGTCGTCATCCACGCCGCCGACGACGAGCTGATCCGCGTCGTTGAGGCCGTACTGATCGTAGGCCGCGCGCAGGTCGGAAACGTTGTACTGCATCACCGCCGCGCCGTTCTTATCCAGCAGGGTCACGGTCGTGATGTTCGTGCGTTCAAAGACCTCCAGCACCTTTTCGTCAAAGCGCATCGTCAGCTTCTCCGGCGCGACGGTATTGACGCGCAGGCTGATGCCCTTGCTCTTATCCGCGTTCCAGTTCAGGCGCTCGCGCATCGTCACCGGCTGGCCGTCGATCAGCAGGCGCAGGTTGTAGCTGTGGTAGCCCAGATAGAGCTGCTTGATCCAATACGGGCTGCCGTATACGCCGCCGATGGCCTCGGCCTGACGCTTCATCTCCATATCGTGGCGGATTTCTTCCTCGCTCGGGCCTTCGTCCTCGCCGACGGTTCGGGTCACGATAAAGTCCCTTGTGATGAGGGTCTCCGTTTTCGTCTTCCCAATTCAGCGTCACGATGACGTTGTACGTACCGGGCGTCTCAAAGGAGAACATGCGGTCAACCAGCTTTTCCGCTTCTTCCTGCGTTCCATTTTTCACATGATCCCAAGCACAGGCCGAGACGTTCGAAATGACCTGATATTCGTCCATCCTGTAATCGCAATCTATCGTCGGATAATATTTTTCTTCGCCCGTCTTCAGTGTACCCTTGTTCGTCAGATGGCTGTTTCCATTAATGATTGTGTCAGTAACCTCGCCTCTGCCAATAGTGCCTTCATGGACGAGCTTAGCTTCGCCAGTCTCCTCGGCAGACATCCCTACGCTTCCAGCCTTTGTGTCTTTATCCAAGACAACGTAGTACTTTCCCTCATCTGCGTAAATGTTCAGCTCATCCATTTGTACGCCGTTGAAGTAAATTTTTCCATTTGCATTCAGATAATAAGAAGAGATAAATACCCTCTCAAGCTCGCCGCCCGTTATGGTATAGTCGTTTCCATCCCTTGTGGCGGTCATCTTGCCATCCGTGTACGAACCCTTCGTCTTCAAACCACTGATAACTTCTCCCCAACTCACGGCGCTTGCGCTCATCGGCGTCAGCAAAATCATGGCCGCGGTCGATAGAGCAATCACTTTTTGAACATAAGAATGTCCCTCCCTTAAGCGGTTGTTTTGATGACATTCATTATACGCCAAACATTTCCAAATATCAACAAATCATGCGTTTTTTGTGTTTTTCCTATAAAGTTTGGGAATATGCAGCGCAAAACGGCCGTTTTAGGAGCACAAAAAGCCACCCTTTCGGGTGGCTTAGGTGTTTTTCTCAGACATATTTAGGTACGAGCAGTCGCGGCAGCCAGAGCACCAGATCGGGCAGAAGCACCACGATGAAGTAAACGACGATGACCGCGCCCAGCATAATAAATAGATCCTTGAAGGTTTTTTGCGGTTCAATCTTGGCAATCTGACATCCAAGTAGCAGGCACAAGCCGTAAGGCGGCGTGACCATACCCAGCGCGAGCACGAGACAGATAATCATACCGATATGCACGGGATGGAGTCCCAACGCAAGACCCGCCGGCAAAACAATGGGAACGAAAATTGCAATCGCCGGCGTCGCATCCATAAAGCAGCCCAGCACCATGAACAACATGGTGACAAATAGGATGTAGCCGATCTGACCCAGTTGCATCGCCTCCATCATTTGCTGTACATAGACGCTCGTGCGGAAATAGGAAACCAGATACCCAAACGAAGAAGCCGCGCCGATGCACAGTAGGCTAGTCGCCGTTCCCTTCGCGGTATCAATGAACAGCGGAATCAAATCCTTGAACGTCAGCGTTTTGGTGACAAACAGCGTGATGATTAGGCTATAAATCACCGCGATGACTGCGCTTTCTGTCGCCGTGCAGACACCGGAGAGCACGCCGCCGATGATGATCACCGGCATCAGCAATACAAGGAAGGACTCTTTCACCGCATGAAGGAAATCGTGGAAGGAGCGCTTCTCCTCACGCGGGTAATCGTAGATCAGCGCATAGACATAGCTGACCAACATCATCGCCAGTGCAAAGAGAATGCCCGGCAGGATACCCGCGATGAACAGCGCCTGAACGCTCGCGTTCGCCGTGGAAGCATAGATGATCATGATCAGGCTGGGCGGAATGATCTGTCCAAGCACCGAAGAGGTCGCCGTAACCGCAACGGAGAAGGACTTGGTGTAGCCTTTCTTGATCATCGACGGAATGAGTACCGTGCCGATACCAGAGGTGTCAGCAACGGCCGAACCGGAAACGCCGCCGAACAACAGGCTGACCAGCACGTTCACGTGCGCCAGACCGCCGCGGATATGGCCCACCAGCGTCATCGCCAGCTCGATCAGCTTATCCGTGATCTTGCCAGAATTCATGATGTTACCGCAGAGCAGGAAGAACGGGATGGCGGTCAGCACAAAGCTATCCACGCCGCCAAGGAACCGCTGAATTAACTGCCACGGAGGCAGACGGGTGAACAGCGTCAGCACGACCGTCGAAATGCCGAAGATCGAGAACGCAAGCGGAATGCCGAGCAGCATGAAGATGATCATACCGCCCAGCAGAATGGCGATGGCAATGGGATTCATGCTTTTCCCTCCTCTTTCCAGCTGCGGATTTCGAGCACGAGCTGCTCAAGCCCGAAAACGATCATGAAGAACGCCGAAATCGGGATGCTGACATACGTGCAATTGGCGGGCAGCGGCAGGGTGACCATCGTCTTGCTAGCGCTACGGGAGACATAATCCACCCCGCCAATCAGCATGACTACGGCAATCGCCAGAATCGCGGCCAGAACGAAGATATTGCTGATATGTTTGGCCGTGCCCTTAAAGCGGTTGGTCAGCATATCCAGCGAAAGGTGTGTGCGCTCACGAACAGCCAGCGCAGAGCCAACAAAAATCAGCCAGACAAAGGCGAGACGAACTACCTCTTCCGCCCAGGAACATGGAATTTTCAGAACAAAGCGACAAAAAACCTGCCAAAACGTGACCGAAACCAGAATTACAACAAATAGGAACAGCAACGCATGGCAGACCTTTTGAACGCCGTCAAACAGCTTCTTCATTTCAAACCTCCGGGCAGGCGATTCGCGCCGCCACTCAGCGTCAAGCTTGGAAAAATGGGGGAGGCGGCAGGCAGTACCGCCTCCCCCAGCGAACCTTACAGCGCCTGAATCCGCTCGATCATCTCCGTCAAGCCGTTGGCTTTACCAAAGGAGGAGAAAACCTCGGCGGTCGCGTCGATGATGGGCTGCTTGTCGATTTCGTAGAGAGATGCGCCATATTCGTTGACCATCTGATCGCGTGCAACCTCGCCCTGCTCCTTTTCATACTGTCGGGCAAGCACGGTCGCCCGTCGATCGCCTTGAGCAGCGCAGCCTGCAGTTCCTCATCCATGCTGTTAAACACGTCGGCATTCATAAACAGCGGGCGCACGGTGATTTCGTGCTCGGTGAGGGTAATATAGGGCGCAGGCTCATAGAATTTTGCGGAGAGAATGGATGGAAATTCGTTTTCCATGCCGTCGCAGAGACCGGAGGCCAGCGCAGAATATGTCTCGCCGAAAGCAATGGTCACAGGCAGGCAGCCAACCGCCTCCCAGACGGAGAACTTCAGCTCAGAAGCCGCAAGGCGCAGTTTAAAGCCCTGAAGATCGTCAATGCTGAGCACCGGTGCTTTGACAGCCAGCACATTGCGGGTGGAACCGCCCCAGTAGGCCATGATCTTGACTGAGCCGGTCTTTTCCAGAATCAGGTTGGAGAAATCCTGGCCGATTTCGCCATCCAGAACCGCTTCCCAGTGCTCGTAATTGCGGAAAAGGAACGGCAGGGAGAACAGCTCCAGCTCCTTGGCGTAGGTGTTGCCCACCGTCGGATCGACGATGCACATATCCATTGTGCCATGCATCATGCTTTCAAACATCTCGTTCTCGTTGCCAAGCGTCGCGTTCGGGTAGTTGATAATTTCAATGCGGCCGTCAGAATACTCGTCCGCAAGGCGGATCATATCCTCTATCGCGCGGTTCCACGGGTGAGAATCCGCTTGACTGTTGCCCAACATCAGCGTTATTTTTGATCAGCGAGGGCGAGCGACGCGGCCAACACAAGCGCGAGAGCCAGAATACAGACGATAGCTTTTTTCATGGTGATTTTCTCCTTTTCCTGTGGTCGATTAGTTGATTTGGAATTTGTCGAGGATCTTTCGATCTATTTCTACGCCGATTCCAGGCGTATCAGGAACTTTGACAAAGCCATCGGTGAACTCGATTCCATCGCGAATTAAATCCAGACGGAACGGATGGCTAGACTGGTCGTACTCCAGCATCGGCTCGACCGGTGTAAGCGAGAGCGGTGCAGTCGGCAGGCTTGCGATATATTGCAGAGACGCGGCAAGGCCGACGCCCGAACCCCAGACATGCGGAATGACCATGGTGTTATATGCCTGCGCAATCGCCGCAATCTTTTTCAATTCGGTAAAACCACCGCTGGAGCAGAGATCTGGCTGGTAAATATCCAGCGCCCCTTTTCCAGCCATAGCTTGTAAGTCGCTTTGCCAAACAGGTTTTCGCCTGCCGCGATATACGAACCCGTCAGATTGCGGATGGCCGCGTAGCCGTTGATATCCTCCGGCGCAAGCAGCTCTTCAAAGAATTCAAGCTTTTCCTCCTCCAGCTCAAGGATGATCCGACGGGCAATCGCTTGGTTATACGCGCAGTTAAAATCAGCCATCAGGCGTATATTCGGACCGACTGCTTTGCGCAACGCGCGGATATAGGCGATGTCAGTCTCCGGCCCAAAGCCGGTCTTGAGCTTCATACCCGTAAAGCCCTTGGCAATATACCCCTCTGCCTCGCGAATAGCGTCCTCAGGATAGACACCGTTTTTCCGGCGATAAAAGCCGGTTGCATAAGCGCGAACCCGGTTACGAAAGTTGCCGCCGATAATCTTGCTGACCGGCTTGCCCAAATGTCGACCAATGCTGTCCCAAATCGCGATGTCTACGCCGCTGAGCGCATTAATCGCTGCGCCCTGCTGGCCGAAGGGGCGGGAGCGGTTGTAACATTCCTCCCAGAGCACTTCCACGTCGTAGATGTCGCGCCCCAAAAGGATAGGCTTGTAACAGTTTTCGATAAACGCAGCCGCAATCTGCGGCGGCTGTTGGCCATGGCACATGCACTCGCCAAAGCCGCTTTCGCCGTCCTGCGTGATAACCTCGACGATAACGGAGCTTCGGCAGGTCACCCAGCCCTGAGAAAAACAGAATTGATCGTTTTCTCCGCCAAGCGGCGCCTGGATGACATGAACAATGACGTTCTGAATCTTCATGAACATTCCTCCCCACCCTGTAAAATATATAACTCTTTTGACTTATCGGATATCTGATAAGTTGTAGCAAAAAGAAGAGGGATCACTCTTCCTTTTCCAGAACCTGAACATGAACGTTTTCTTCCGTCGCGCTCAGATGACGCTTGATCGCCTCGCCCGCGCGAACACGGTCATGCGCCACAACCGCTTCTAAAATGTCGCGGTGAAAATGGTATTTTCGCTCGATGACCTCTTCACCTTGAGAAGCCGCCTTGATAGTATCCGTCAGCAATGGTGTATACGCTTCAAAAATCGCAACGAGTACAGGATTACCGGAAGCGCGGATCATCGCCATGTGAAACGCGAAGTCGGATTGGATATAGGCCTCATCCATCTGCCCGGCCGCCTCCATCTCCTCCACAGCTCGACGCATCTGCTCAATATCCGCTCCCGTCGCACGGAAAGCCGCGCGCTTGGCTGCAGAGGTTTCGATGATGTGACGAACCTCGATGATATCCTTGAGCGAGCAACCGCCCATCACCATCAGGTCGGAGAGGGACTGCGCCAAACTGTTTACGCCGTTATCGACGACTTTCACACCTTTGCCATGAATCCGCTGAACAAATCCGCGTACTTCCATGCTACGGACAGCCTCGCGCACCGTCGCCCGGCTGACTCCAAAGAGAGCGCTCATCTCGCCCTCGCTGGTAGATACCCTTCTTCGTCATACCGACCAGCGATAATCATGTTTTTTGATTTCCTGCGTTGCCTGTTCGACCAGATTCAAATCCACCAGCTCTCTTTCACTCACAAGATATCACATATCTGATAAGTTGTCAAGCGAAATTTTCGGCAAAAAACAAAAAATCGCCGATTTCGTTCGGCGACTTCAAAGCTCATTCTCTCGTTCTGGAAATCTTCGCGCCGAGGCTGTTGAGCTTTTCTTCCAGATGCTCGTAGCCGCGGTCGATGAAATGCGTGTTATAGATTTCGGTCGTGCCCTGCGCCATCAATCCGGCGATCACCAGCGCCGCGCCCGCGCGCAGATCGGTGGCTTCAACGGCCGCGCCGTGCAGCTGGGGCACGCCCTCGATCACGGCGGTCTGCTCATAGATGCGCACCCGCGCGCCCATGCGCTCCATCTCCGACAGGTGGCGGAAGCGGGATTCGAAAATGTTTTCCACCACGGTCGATGTGCCCGTCGCGGTGCAGAGCAGCGCGCTCATGGGCTGCTGCAAATCGGTCGGGAAGCCGGGGTAGACCTGCGTTTTGAACGTCACCGCGCGGTGGTCGCCGATCGAACGGACGCGAATCGCGTCATCCCGCTCCTCCACGCGCGCGCCCATCTCCAGCAGCTTGGCGGTCAGCGCTTCCATGTGCGTGGGGATGCAGCCGCAGATCGTCACGTCGCCGTGCGTCGCGGCGGCAGCGATCATCAGCGTGCCCGTCTCGATCTGATCCGGAATGACGGCATACGGGCGGCGGCTTTGCAGCCGTTGCACGCCGCGGATGCGAATCACATCCGTGCCCGCGCCCTTGACGCGGCAGCCCATCGAGTTGAGGAAGTTCGCCAGATCGACGATGTGCGGCTCCTTGGCGGCGTTGTAGATTGTCGTCGTGCCGCTCGCGCGGGAGGCCGCCAGCATGACGTTGATCGTGCCGCCGACGGTGACCATATCCATGAACACATCCGAGCCGATCAGCCCGTCCGTCTGCGCCACGACGAGGCCGCGCGTCGTCTCCACCTTCGCGCCGAGCGCGCGCATGCCCTTGATGTGCTGGTCAATCGGCCTGCGCCCGATGTCGCATCCGCCCGGCAGGGGCACCTGCGCCCGGCCGAAGCGCGCCAGCAGCGCGCCGATGTAATACGAAGACGCGCGCATCCGGCGGCAGAGCTCCAGCGGCACATCCGTGCGGTCGATGGTGCTGGAATCGACCTCCATCACGCCCGCGTCGGGATCCCAGTTGACCTTCGCGCCCAGATGGCGCAGCGTCTCCACCGAAACGTTGACGTCCTCGATGTTCGGCAGATTTTCGATCACACAGGGCGTTTCGCTGAGGATCGAGGCGGAAATCACCGCGACCGAAGTATTCTTGCCGCCGCTGACGCGCACGGTTCCCTCCAGCCGCTGCCCACCCGTGATGAGCATTCTTTCTTCTGCCATGATGATCCTCCTTATGATTGCCGGTCGCCCGGGGTTGTATCTTTAACCCTATATTATACACGGATTGGCGCACTTTGGCAAGTAAGGCGAAAAACGGCGCGCCGGTCATGTTCACACGTCCGCTTTTCACACCTGATACCCCATCCCTGCCCGAACCAGATACAGCACGCGCTCGCGTACCGGCCTGCCCGTGATTCCCGCGAGCGCCTGCGCGTACAGCTCCAACTGTGGCCGATGGCGCTCGATCGCCCCGGCCGCGTCCGCGTCGGTCTTATAATCCACCAGCACCCACGCGCCGCGCTCGATAAAGCAGCAGTCGATCACGCCCTGCAAAAGCTGCGCGCCGTCCTCGGTCTCCCGGCGATAGGTGAACGCCCATTCGCGGTGCAGCTCCCCGGCGGCCAGCATGCGCACGCCCAGCGGCGAGGCGAACAGCCGCACGAGCAGGCGCGGATGCACGGCGGCCAGCTCGTTTTCGCTGACGACGCCCTTTTCCAGCAGCGCCGCGCGCTGGCGGTCGATCTCCGCCGCGAGGTCGCGCGTCGCCCGCAGCGCGTCCAAATCGAGCATGCGCATCATGCGGTGGAACGCGGTGCCGATCTGCGCGCCGGTCATCTGCTGCTCCTCCATGAAGCGCGGCAGGCGCATCAGCGGCGCGTCCGGCAGGGGCTCGTCCTCCTGCGCGGCGCGCTTTTCATCGCGCAATACGGCGCTGACCGTCGTTTTTCGCACGGCGGTTCTGACCTCCCGGTTTGAAATTCATCAGGCGGGTCAGCGCCTCGTCCTTCGGCGCGGCGGCCAGCTCGGCCAGCAGGCGCAGCACCACGTCTTCCGTGCGCCGGGGCAGTTCGCCCGCCGCGCCGCCGACATGGGCGAACACGCGCCACGCGGAATTCCCCAGCCGAACGGCTTCTTCCCGGATGGTCAGACTCGCCCCGGCTTCGATCAGCGCGGGCGCGATCATGTCAAGGCCGGTATGCATCTGTGAAATGTCCGCGCCCCGCCATGCTTCGGGCGGCTTATCCCCGGCGACGCTGCCGACCAGAATCAACCGCTCCCCGCGCGCGCGTCAGCGCGACGTAGAGCACGCGCACCTCCTCGGCGAGCTGCTCCCGCTGCGCTTTGACGCGAATCGCGCGCGGCGCAGCAGCGTGTCGCGTTCGCTGTTCATCTCCGTATCTACGCACGGCAGACCCACGCCCAGCTCCGCATCCATCAGCACCCGCGCGCGCAGGGATTGCCCGCTCATCCGCCGCCCCAGCGCCAGCACAAAGACGACCGGAAATTCAAGGCCCTTGCTCTTGTGCGTCGTCATGATGCGCACCACGTCCTCGCTCTCGCCGATGGCGCTGGCGCTCATGCTGTCGCCGCCCGCGCGCAGCCGCTCGGCATAGCGCAAAAACGCATGGAGCGATCCGCCCTGCGTGCTGGCGAACGTCCGCGCCCGCGCGGTCAGCAGGTGCAGGTTCGCCTGCCGCGCCGCGCCGCCCGGCAGCGCGCCCGCCCGCGCCAGAAAGCCCGTTTCGGCATAGATGCGCTCGATCAGCCGATCCACGCCCTGATTGCGCGCGCAGAGCCGCCAGCGCGCGCGCTTTGCCTCAAACGCACGCAGCTTCTCAGCCAGCGCGTCGTCCATCTCCTCGCGATAGCGGCGCACCGCCTCATGGTAGGGCGTTTTGACGTCCGGCGTATAAATCCGAATCTGCGCCAGCTCGCTCTCCTCAAGCCCCAGCGCCGGGCCGCGCAGGGCGGCGAGCAGCGGCTCGTCCCGCGCGCCGTTCTCGATGGTCTGCAACAGCGCCGTCATGGCGCGAATCTCGGAATATCGAAATCCACCCCTCGCCCGCGTCGCAGAACACCGGAATCCCTCTGATTCCAGCATCTGCGCGGCCAGCGGCGCGCTCCCACGCACCGCGCGCATCAGCACCGTCATGTCGCGATAGCGCAGCGGCCTTTCCGTCTCGGTTTTCGCGTCGTAAAACGGCGTGCCGACCAGCTCGCGGATGCGCGCGGCGACAACCTTCGCCTCCCGCTCGACGGCGGCCAGCTCCCGCTCCGCGTTCTCGTCCTCCTCCGCGCCGTCCTCGCCGGGCTGATAGAGCACGTGCAGCTCCACGGGCGGGTCGTCCTCCTCGCGCGGGCAGGCCGCAGAAGAGCTTTTCCCGCTCGTCGTACTCGATTTCCGTCTCCTCCGCGCGCATGATGCGGCCGAAAACCGCGTTTGCCGCCTCCAGCACGTTCGCGCGGGAGCGAAAGTTTTTCTGCAAATCAATGCGCCGCTCTTTTTCGCGCTCCGGCTTGTCAAACCGCGCCGCTTTTGCAGAAACAGCGACGGCTCGGCCTGCCGGAAGCGATAGATGCTCTGCTTCACGTCGCCGACGAGGAACAGCCCGTCCTCCCGCGCAAAGCTGCCGACGATGGCCTCCTGAATCGCGCTGGAATCCTGATATTCGTCGATGAACACATAGCGGTATTGCGCGCGGAGCGACGCGCGCACCTCGGGCAGCGCCAGCGCCGCGAGCGCGTTGTGTTCGAGGTCGTTAAAATCCATCATGCCGCGCTGGCGCTTGGCCGCCGTGTAGAGCGCGTCGTATGTCTTGGCCAGCTCGGCCAGCCCGTCCAGCGGCGCGGCCGTCATGCGGATATCCGCCGCCGCGTCCTCCAGCGTCAGCGCAAAGGCCGTCTGCACATCCGCGACGGCCTTTTTGAGCGCATCGCGCCGCGCCTTCACCCGGTCGGCGATATCCTCGTCGAACAGATCCGTCTTTTTCTTTCGCCCCAGCGCCGCGAACGTCACACCGTGCAGCGCGTCGTGCAGCGCGGCATAGCCGTCCGCCGCCGCCGCGGCCAGATCCGCCGTGAGCTGCACATCCATGCCGCAAGCCGCCGCGTAATGCAGCGGGCCGTTTTCCCCCTCGCAGAGCGCCAGCGTCTCCCGCGCGTTGGCGCAGAGGCGCTCCAGCCTGCGCCCCGCAAAATCCGCCAGCAGCCGCGCGGCGGGGCTTTGTTCAAACGCCTCGCCCGTCAGGCGCACCGTCTCCTGCGCGCGCGCAAGGAACGCCCACGGATCGGGGCGCGTCATCATAAACCGATGCAGCGCGAACGCCAATTCGCTCAATTCCTCCTGCGTATAGCACCTGTCCGCCGCGAGGAAAGCGTCGCTGCCCACCTCGTAGCAGCTATATATCGCGTCCTCCATCGCCTGATGGCTGAGCACGCCGCACTCCTGCTCGTCGCCGATGCGAAAGCCGGGGTCGATGGAAAGCGCCTGAAAGTGCTCGCGCAGCAGGTTGCCGCAGAACCTGTGCAGCGTGGAGATGCTCGCGCGGGAGAGCGCCATCACCTGTTCGCCCAGCGCCGGATCCTCCCGCGCGGCCTTGCCGAGCGCCTCGCCGATGCGCTGGCGCATTTCGCCCGCCGCCGCGTTGGTAAACGTGACGACCAGCATGTTTTCAATCGGACAGCCCTCGCGCACGAGCTGCACGATGCGCTCCACCAGCACGGCCGTCTTGCCCGAGCCCGCCGCCGCGCAGACGATCAGGCTGTGCCCCCGGTCGGCGATGGCGTCGCGCTGCTGCTCTGTCCATTTCGGCATGGTGATTTCCTCCTCCGGTGCATGTTCTTTGCATCATTATAGCATACAACGGCACACCTCGCATATTTTTTCTGACACAATACATCGCCTGATGAGGTTTTCGTGCGTTTCCGGCGACATTGTGGGCGCGGTCAACTTGCAGACCCACCCAAAATGATATACTTTCTACAAACAAGCGGCCTGACGCCGCCTGCGCCTTGGCCAAAACCCACTATGAAAAACGGAGGTCTTCCTGATGAAAAAATGGCTTGCCGCGCTGCTGCTGGCGCTCCTTCTGCCCGCCTGTGCGCTCGGCGACAGCGAGGGCGTCATCGTTCAATCCTCCTGCAACATCGTGCAGAGCGGGAATTACTATCTGGCGTATTGCTTCGCGCAGGTGCACAACAACGCCTCGACGGTGATCTGTCTGGATCGGGGCACGTTCGACCTGCAAAGCGGCGAAACGCTGCTCTCTACCAGCGAGGTCGCGCAGATCTGGCCGTACTTCCTCAACCCCGGCGAGGACGGCTATCTGTTTGACATCGTTTCCTTCGAGCCGGATGAAAACGGCAACCCCGTCGTTCCCTCCATCACGGGCATTTCCTACAACCTGACCTATCTGCCGGTGGATGCGGCGTTTGCCAATTACGACCTTTCGGCGGTTTCGGAAATCGTTCAGGACGCCTCCGGCGACATGAGTGTGATCTGCCGCCTGACCAATTCGACGGAAATGGACGCCTATAACCCGACCGTGGCCATCGGCCTGTATACGGACAGCGGCGCGATGCTCTATTCGGACGGTACGACGCTCCAGGACGTGGGTATTCCGGCGGGCGGCACGGTGCTGGTTCGCTTCGACGTGGACGAGGCCTTTGTCGCCCAGTGGCAGAGCTACGGCGCGATGCCGACGCAGGTGCACACCAACGCCTCGTTCCGGCACGACGAGGATTAAAGAAAAGATGACAAGCGCCTCTCCCCTCAAGGCAGCGGGCGGAGGCGGACGATAAAGGGAGGTTTTGGGGGATGGAAAAAAAGACGATTCGCTCCGGCGCGCCGTTTGTCTTCGCGGGCGCGGGCGTGATGGCTGTCGCGCTGACGATGGGCATCGGCTCCTTCGTCAGCTACCCGGTCGCGCTGGCCGTCGGCGCGGCGGGCTACGCGCTGGGGCGGAAAAAATACCCGGATCGCGTGATCGAGGTGGAAACCGCGCCGAAATCCGGCAACGCCGAGGTGGACGCGCTCATCCGCGAGGCGCGCGGCCAACTGGATCAGATTGCCGACGCCAACGACGCGATTGCCGACCCGGCGCTTTCCCGCCAGATCGAGGATATCGTGGCGACCTGCCGCCTGATTTTGCAGCGGCTCGAGGAACAGCCGAACATGCTCTCCCAGCTTCGCACGTTCCTGCGCTACTATCTCCCCGCGACGCTCAAGCTCTTAAACGCCCGCGCCGCGCTGGAAGCGGAGGTCAGCGCCGGGCAGAGCGCGGACATCGCCGCGCGCATCGCCAAGGCCGTCGAGCAGGTGCAGTCCGCGTTTCACAAGCAGCTTGACGCGCTCAACGAATTCCGCTTCATCAATCTGGAAAGCGAAATGGACGTGCTGGCGGACATGCTCAAATCCGACGGTCTGACCGCCGAGCCGGACGCGCCCGCCGCCAAGGAAGCGGAAGCGCCGCAGGAGGACGACCCCTTCGCCTCGCTCTTCGCCAAGGGGGAAAAGAAGTAAATGGGTGAATTTTCCGGATTCGCGCTCGTGCCCGAGCAGGGCGCAATCCCGCAGAAGGGGCAGCTCGATCCCGACATGCAGCGGCGCATCGAGGCGATGGCCGCGCGCATCGACCTGAGCGACAACGCCGCCGTGATGGGCTTCGGCGCGCGGGCGCAGAAGGAAATGGGCGCGTTTTCGGATATCGCGCTCCAGCAGATGCTCCGGCAGGATATCAAGCCGCTGGAAAGCGTGATGCAGACGCTGGCCGAGCAGATCAAGGCCTGCTCGTTCACGGCGCAGGCCAAGGGGCTTTTTCGCCGGGTGTTCGGCGGCGCGGCGCCGCTCGCCGAGGTGCAGGCCGCTTATGAAAAGGCCATCCCCAAAATCAACGCCTGCGCGGACGAGATGACCGACCGCCGCGTTGCGCTCATGCGCGACAGCGCGCTGCTGGATCGCCTGTACGAGCGCAACGAGGGGCTTTACCGCGAGCTGTGCTCGCTGATCGTCGTCGGCGACGAAGCCGTTGCGCAGGCAAGGGCGCGGGGCGAAAACCCGCAGAACGTCGCCCGAATGGAGCGGCGCGTACAGGATCTGCGCGTCACGCAGGTCGCCTCCACCCAGCTCGCCGCGCAGATTCGCGCCGTTCAGGCCAGCGACGAGACGACCTGCTCCCGCTTGCAGGCCGCGCTGGAAGTGACCATCCCGCTCTGGAAGAGCCAGATGGCCGCGGCGCTCGGCCTCGCCCGCGCCACCGATTCGCTGACGATGCAAAGGCGCGTCGGCGAGCAGGCCGCGCGCGACGTCAGGCGCGGCGCGCGAGAGCTGGCCGAACAGACGAAGGCCTATGCCGCCGCCGATGCGGACAGCGACCGGCAGCGCGCGCAGCAGACCGCCGAATCCCTGCTGGCCGAGCTGGCCGACATCGAGCAATCGCTTTCCGAACAGGAAAAAATCCGCCGCGCTGAGCAAAGCGCAGAAAGAGGTGTTTGATTATGCCCGCTTACGCGACCCAATCCGCGCCGAAACAGGCGCAGGGCAACCCGCAGCAGCGAAGCAGCCGAAGCAGCCGAAGCAGGAAGCGCCCAGGGCTGGCCGCCCTGCCGCAGGGCGCGGGCGTCGCCGCGCTGGTCGTGATGCTCGCGCTGGCGCTGCCCATCGGCAATTTCCGCGCGCTGCAAAACGCAACGCCGCAGGCGTTCATCCGTCAGGGCGATGTGAAATCCATCGTGGAGGATCGCATCAGCGCCGCGCAGAACGCCGTGACCGTCGCCCAGCGCGGCAGCGTCAGCCAGACGACGCTCGACGACGTGAGCAGCGCCATCAAGGCCATGCAGAGCGCCAAGACTGCCCGCGACATCAGCCGCGCGGATCAGCAGCTCACCGTCGCCGTCAGCCAGCTTGTGGACGACGCGAACCTGACCAGCGCCGAGGACGAGCGGATGCTCACCCGCGCGGCGGATACCTTCGCCGAACAGGGCAGCTTCCTGCGCCAGGAGGCGCGGTCGTACAACCAGAAGGCCGAAAAGGCGGAAAAGCTCTATGAAAAGCTGCCGACCAAGTTCCTGCTGGCTGAGCCGGACATGTACGAGGGCATTTAAGTGAGCATTTTTTCCGGCCTGAGCCTTGAAAACCTGCAAATCGCGATGGAAGCGGCGAAGCGCTCCCCCAAGGCGCTCGCCGCGCTGGCCATCGTCGCGGTGGTCGCGGTCGCGGCGGTCGGCTTTGCCGGCCACATGATCGCGCACCATGTCGGCGGGTTCTACGCGCGCATCGAGGAAGAAGACGAGCGCGCCCGCATGGAAGAAGAACAGGCGGCGAAGAACGCCGCCCAGGAAGAGAATCACCAGAAAGGGGAAACGCAATGAAAAAAGTTTGGGCACTCGTAACGGCGCTGGCCTTGATGCTGGCGCTGGCCGTCGGCGCTTCGGCCGCCGTACCGAAGAAGCCGAGCGAATTTGCCTATGCGTATGATTACGACGGTTCGGTGCTTTCCGGCTCGACCCTCGATACCATCGCGCAGTATGGCGCGGCGCTCGAAGACGCAACCGGCATTCAGGCCGTCGCCGTCGTCGTGGATTTCCTCGACGGGCAGGACCCGGCGGATTACGCCACCGACCTCATCAACACATGGGGCATCGGCCAGAAGGGCGAAAACAACGGCGTGGTCGTGCTGCTCGCGCGCGGCGACCGCAAAATCCAGATCGGCACGGGCAAGGGGCTTGACCGCGTGCTGAGCGGCTCCAAGTGCGGCGATCTGATCGACGACAACATCGACTACTTTGCCGACAACAAATTCGACAAGGGCATGCTGAATCTCTACGAGGACGTATGCCGGTATCTCGCCCGCGCAAAGGGCAAGACACTCTCCCTCTCGCAGGGCGCTTCCGATAGCGGTTACAACGGCGGCTACGACAGCGCCTACGGCGGTTCGGGCAGCTACGGCGGTTACGACGAAGGAGGCTTTGATTTGTTCGAATTCATCCTTGGCGTGATCTTTGTTTACATCGTCATCTGCGTGCTGTTTAACGCGCTGGCGCCGAATCGCGGCGGCTGCCTGAGCTATTTCTTCATGGGCTGGCTCTTCGGCCGCGGCAATCGCCGTCGTCCCCCGCGCGGCCCGCGTCCCCCGATGGGCGGCGGCGGCGGCGGACGGAGCTTCTAAGCGATTTCGCGACTTTAAATGACAATAAAAAGGGCGCTGTTGCGGATGATTTTCATCTTGCAACAGCGCCTTTTTTATCCTTCCTTCACCGCCTGAAAATAGAAAACTCCGCTGTCAAAATCCCCGTTCAGCTCCGCGCTCAGCCCCAGATTCATCAGCGTCCTTCCCGCATAGGTTTTGCCCGTCTCTACGCAGAAATATCGAGCGTCCTCCCTCAGGGCGCGAAGCCTCACCCGCGGAATCACCTCGCCGCACTTTCGGCTGTGCATGAACAAAAAGAGCACCGCTTCGTTTTGATCCTTGGAAACGTACTCGGTCGCCGCGACATTGCCGCCGGACGGGCGCTGTAAGCGGTACAAATCGCCGTTTTGAACGACATGCCGCCACATCTTATATCGCGCGATTTCCGCTGTAAACAGCGCCATTTCCTCGTCGCTCAGCTTCGATATATCCGCGCCGACGCCCAGCGTGCCGCACATCGCCGCGTGGAATTTATAGCGCCAATCCGCCCGCCCGCGCCGCCGTCCGTCCGCGGGCGTGTCCGTCACCCAGCAGCTCATCATCATCGGCGCATACATCAGCGTATACCCCTCCTGAATGAACAGCCGATCAAACGGGTCCGTGTTGTCGCTGACCCAGAATTGCGCCGTTCGCTTCGCCATGCCCAAATCCACGCGCGCGCCGCCGCCGCTGCATGCCTCGATATCCACATCGGGGAACTCCTTTTCCAGCGCGTCCAGGATTCGGTAGAGCGCCAGAACATGCCGCTCCCGCGCGAAGGGCGTCAGGCTTTCGCATACGTCGGTCATCGCGCGATTCATGTCCCATTTCAGATAGCGGATCGCGTATGTGTTCAGCAGGCCGCGCAGCATGTCGAGCGCGAATCGCTCAACCTCCGGCTTTCCGAAATCGAGCAGATACTGGTTTCTCTGCGTCAGCGGTTCGCGGCCGTCCAGTTTGTGAATCCAATCCGGGTGCGCGCGGTACAAATCGCTGTCCGGGTTGACCGATTCCGGTTCGACCCACAGGCCGAAATCCATGCCCAGCGCGTGCACACGGTCGATCAGCTCCTCCAGACCGTTCGGAAACTTCTCCGGGTTGACCGTCCAGTCGCCCAGCCCCGCCCGGTCGGAATGGCGCGCGCCAAACCAGCCGTCGTCCACCACGAAAAGCTCCACGCCCATCCTCGCCGCGCGTTCCGCCAGCCGCATCTGCGCGTCCGCCCGCACGTCGAACTGCGTCGCTTCCCATGAATTATAGAGCACGCGGCGCGGCGGCCTGTTCGGTTTGAGATGGTCGCGCTCGAAATCGTGCATCCTTCTGCTCAGCGCGCCCATGCCTTCCGCGCTCATGCACAGAACCATCGGCGGCGTTTCAAAGCATTCGCCGCGCCCCATCGGGCAGACGAGATCCGCGTCGTTCAGCCCTGCCGTGATGCGGTGATTGCCAAACACCGTGGACGACGCCGTGATCTGCCAGCATCCGCTCCACCCGAGCGCCACGCCGTAGGCCTGCCCGTCTCCTCGTCCTCGCTGTTTGCCGCGATGAGGAACGGGTTCATGTGCGGGCCGGACATGCCACGCACGGATTGCAGCCGCAGTTCCCCTTCTTCCAGCTTGGCCGTGCGCCGCCTGAATTCTCCCGCCCACGCGCCGACGACATAGTGCGCCGTCCACGGCTTCGCCTCGTGCGGCAGGAGACACGCGCCGCTGTCCATGCGCGTCAGCCTGATCGGCGCGTTCGCCGTCAGCCTTGCGTGCTTCTGAATCACATCGCAATCCTCAAACACGCGGTATATCAAGCGAACCTCCATGACGCTTACCTCGTCTGCCAGCGTGATTTCTGCCTGCTGACCCTGAACGCGCACGTCCTTCGTCCGCAGATTTAGCGGTACGTCGGCTTTCAGCGACACGTTTTCAAACGTCCGCCCGTCAAAGGCCGGGTATTCCATCCGCTCCCGCCACAATTCCGTGTCAAAGGAGCTATGGCCGCCGAGCGGTTCAAACATGTCCGCGTCTTCCGGCGCAATCTTCCTGCCCCAGTGCAGGCAGACCGGCGCGGGATAGGCAAGGCCGATCCAATACGACGTTCGTTCCGTTTCCAAAATGAGAAGATTCTGCTTTTCCAGATAGCGGATCATGTTCTTTTCCTCCTTCGTCCGTTTCCAAACGGCAGAATATGGGGCTGCATTTTCTCATCCCTCGGCGCTATTTTATTTTTTTCTCCGTCTCCTCGCATTTTCCCTTTTTCATTGCTTTGAACGCAAGCCCTCTCCCTGCCAGTTGTTCACAGATAGCGGCCACATTTTCCGAATCCGAAAAATGCCCTCTCACCGCAAACGGCAAGAGGGCAAGAAACAGGATTATCAGAATCAATCAGGCGTCTTCGGAAATCTGTCCGGCAAACTGACGCATCGCCTCCAGCGGACAGGTAATCGCGCCGGCGGAGGTCAACGTCGTACCAAAGTAAGAAGTATAACGGCCGTTGGAGCCAACGTCCTTGAGGGCAATATTGCCGCGCTTCATCCAAGCTTTGAAGTCCAGTCCATCAACGCCATCATAGGCCCATTTGTCACTGTCGTGCAGCACATGAATCAGATTCTGCATGCTCTTGGCGTATTCAATATCCATATTCATTGTGCCAAACGCATTTTGATACTGCCATCCATGGCCTCCAAGCAGCAGCATCTTCGCGCCGGTCTGCTCGCCCGCACCGAGGCCCGCATCAAACAGCGTATAGCCTTCCAGTTTTTCGACGGCCGCATCAATGCCCGCTTCAAACTGTTTAAGCCCATCCAGCGAGAAGATCCATACGCTGGAGCCCGAGCCGATGGCATCGCCGATAAAGGAAATATACGTCGCAGTTGCATGAGTCGCACCGTAATTGTAAGTAATAACCGGCGTATTGATCACATAGATCGTAGAAGCATCGGTATGACCCGGGCAGAAGATCGTATCGATCATAATTTCGCCCACCGGAATCTGGTATTCGCCCGGCACGAAGGTCTGGAAATCAAAATTAGCGAAACGCTCTTTAATGGAATCGGTCACATCCCCTTCCGGGAAAAGCACCGTCAGCCCAAGCCCTTCCATGGCAGAAGAGAAACCGACGTGGTCGCCATGCTTATGGGTAATAGCAATTTTCAATTCACGCTCGCCCGCCAGGGAGAGAACCAGATCGCGGTATTCCGTATTGATTTTTTCAAGCACGGCCGCATCTTCCTTATCCTCGCCAAAGTGGCTGGCTGTCGAAGCTGCGCCATTGCCCATATCCACCAGCAACGCGTCCTTTCCTGATGTAATGACATACATGCTGGCGGTATTGTTTTCCGCTGTCGCGCCGTTGGTTGCCATGCTATCGGCATACGGCACCTCTGCCGTATAATCCATGATATGGTAAATACTAAAAGACGCATTCGGATTAAACTCTTCATTATTGGCATCGATCACAGTCGCTTCTACCGTGAAGTGACCATACTCATATTTGCTGCCATAGCCATCAAACACAGGCGCAAGCCCCGCCTTGCCGCCGGCACCTTTGTTTTCTTCGGCCATGGCAATGGAACCGATAGCCGTCATTCCCAATGCACCAAGCGCGGACACCTTCAGAAAGTTTCTGCGAGAAATGTTTTTGCTCATAACTGTTTTCTCCTTTTTCCCATATGTCGATTGTTCGCATGCGCATCGCCGACATTTTTCGAGCCATGCAGCGATTTGCCTTTTGCTGTATATATCCTATCATATTTTGGGCACTACATACGAATCTATTCTTTGCGAAGATGGAGAAATCTTTTGACAATCTGACAAAAAATCTTGCGCTTGCGTATTTTTTTACTTCCCGTCAGCTTTTAATCCATTGAAAGGGGTAACAGCAATGTAATTCTCGTTCCTTTTCCTTCCGCGCTTTCTATATCCATCCGTGCTTTTTCCATGGTAAAACACATCGAGCCGCCGTGCAACATTCATCATGCCTATGCCGTCGGTCATCGTTTCCTCTGTAGCTGCACGGTCGAGCTTTCTTCTCAACTCATCCAATTTTTCCCGATTCATGCCCTGTCCGTTATCACTGATGCAAACGCATGCCATATCATCCTCTGTTTGGCTCGTTTCAACGCGCACGTAGGCCTGTTCTAAATAGCCGCCCACACCATGTGCCACTGCGTTTTCCAAAATAGGCTGTAAAATCAGCGCAGGCATGTGCACAGTGTTCAGGTTTTCATTCAGTTCAAATTCAAAGCGAATTCGGTTACCGAAGCGCTTTTCCTGTAAAAACACATAATGTCCCAGCGCCTCCAGTTCGCGTCCAAGCGTCACTTCCTTATCACAGTTATCCAACGAATATCGCAAAAATGCCGCAGCAATACTCAGCAATTCACGTGTTTCAGGCGCCTCCTCCAGATAGGCTGTATCCGAAATGACATTGAGCGTATTGAACAGAAAATGCGGGTTAATCTGCCGCTGCAACGCCTGCATCTGACTGGTTTTTAAACGACTGGTAATCTTTAAGTTCTCTGCATCCTTTTCGTGCAGTTCTTTTTCCACTTGCGCCTTCTCCTGAAGCTGCTTCCATTGCATTCGAATCCGTTCAATCATGTGATTAAACTCGTCCGTCAAATTAATGACTTCCCATTCCGCGTTCTTCGCGGTATTGCGACCAGCCGCATCTTCTCTACGCTGCTGTCACGCATGCGTACGACATCCTCGGCCAATCGCTCGATCGGTTCTGAAATGTTCTGAGCAATTTTATATCCATGATGGACAGCGACCAATCCCCAGCCCAGCACAAACAACGCCATCATGACTCCATATTGTTCAATGTGGCGTTTGAGCTTTTCTTGAATACGGCTGCTGGCTTCAAGCAAGTGGCTGCTGAATCGCCCCCGCTCCTGCAAAATCCATTCAAATGCAATCCGAGCTTTCATATAATCTGTTTCGTAAAATTCCAGCGACGATTTTCCGCTCTCGCCCATTCCTTCAATGATCCGTTGTGCAGTATGCAGTGCGCCCTCGATATCCAGCACATCACGCATGAAGGCTTCCCCGGCTTCCACCTGCTTAAGCATTTCCAGCGCTTCGTTCGCAGTATGAAAAGTCTGCGTGACAGTCTCCATTGATTGTTCATCATCATAAAGCAGAATGTGCTCCGTCAAATTCTGCAAATCGATTATTTCATCAAAGAAATCCTGTCCGTCGCCAATTACGCTCAGAACGCCTTGGCTCAGCTCCGATGATTCCAGCATGAATTGCAGCACAATGAGCATAAACAAGCTGGCTGTAAACACCAGCAAAAACATATAATGTGTCAGGCGCCCCTTAATGGTTTGATCCGATGATTTCAATACACAATCCACTCGGCCTCCCCCTGTCCATCTCTTTCTGCTAAATTTTCCCTTTTTAAAGTCAGAAGCGGCGTATAAATGACCTGATTTTCCATTTTTCTTCCGTCGCGGATATCCTCCAGCACGCATATGGCCTGTTTTCCCATTTCGACCGGATTTTGCGCGATAGTCGCATCGTACACGCCTTCTTGAATAAATCGGTAAATATTCTCACTTGTATCAAAACATATCACTTTGATTTCGTCGCCCAATTTCGGTTTCACGGCAGCAACATTGCCAAGCATATCCGATGAGCTTGCGCCAACACAGACAATCGCATTGACAGCCGAAAATTCATGCAGCGCCTCCTCCAGATTTTTGCGCAATATATACATGTCGCCGCCGTCCACAACGGTCTGCACCAGCTTGATATCCTTATAATTTTCATCCAATTCCTGCTTAAATCCCCTGATTCGATCATTTTGCGTTTTTGCCGTATGGCTGTATGCAATGGCCAGCACACACGCCTTTTCTCCGGTAACTGCCGCCAATGCCTTCGCAGCCATCCTTCCGGCCTGTATATTATCCGACCCAATCAGCGCATTTACCCGCGCCTCCGGTGAACAAGCGTCAATGGCAATCACCGGAACGCCGGCCTCCCGTGCCCGTGCAACCGCATCGATCCCCGATTGAGTGCCCAGATATCCCATCAAAATCAGTCCGTCGGAATCAACCGCAAGCGCATAATCAATTTGTGCCACCATTCCTTCCTTTTGTGTTGTTGGCCAAAGTCACACATTTAAGGCTTACGCCCATGTTTTTCGCCTGCTGCGTCGCTCCAAGCGCGATATCATCCCAATATGCACCTTTTAGGTTCGAAATCAGTGTGTACCTCACAACAGGTATCTTTTCCTTCGGCTGTTCCAGCTTCCATTCCACTTTAAAAAATCGATTGATTAAAATAGCCGTCAGCAGGAAGAACACTGCGCCAATTCTTGTCTTCCATGTTTTCATTACACTTCCGACCCTTCCTCTCCGCCTGCCTTCACGCCGATTGCAACGCGATATTCGTTGATGGACATGCCCGCTTTTTGCCGAAATACCTTATGAAAATAAGAAGAAGACGTATACCCTACCGTCTCAGCAATCTCGCGATTCGTCATCTCGCCCTCACGCAGCAGTTCCACCGCTCTTTCCAGTCGAATGCCTGTCAACAGCGTAACAAAGCTGACATCCAGCGTCTGCCTAAAAATGCGGCTCATATAAAACGGGTTTAAACCACATTCTTTCGACACATCCTCCAGTGATATATCCTTCATATAGTTCCGGCGAATATATGCGACCGCTTTTCGCACATGAGTGTTTTTAACCACCTTGCGCATGTCAACACCCAACTCGGATAAGTCCGGCAGATTCACGCTCAAATTCTCGCTCTGTATCGTTTTTTCGGGCTTTCAAAAACATGAACACCGCTCTTTCCGTCTGAACATGCGCGGCGACATTCCCAAAATGCGTCCGATAGCTGCTCGTCTCCATCCTTTACGCGACTCACGCCGATGCAAATCTTCCCCCGGTTTCGAAGCCATTTCGCCAACAATTCTACAGTATCTTGAATATATAACTTTTCGTCCTTTTGTCCGTCTGCCGGCGTCATAATCAGCAAATACAGGCCTCCGCGATATTCCCTCTCCAGAAAAAAACAGGTATCGCGCAGCATGCGGCTCAATCCTTGATGCAGCGGTTCATGACATGCCCAAAAGGCGGGATCGCGTCCTCTGGGATAAGCGCAACCATGGCGCTGCCTTTGCCAATCGAAGGATTTTCTTTTCGCAGCAGAGAAAAGCTGTGCGCGTCGATCTCACCGATGATTAGCGCGTTCATAATTTCCCGCTCCAGCACGGCATTCCAGACATGCTTCTGCCGATGCTGTTCACGCTGAATGCTCTGCTGCTGTTTCTGGGCTGTAGTCTTCCGGTAAGCATTGTCCACTGCGCGCAAAAGGGTCTCCTTGTCCGGTTTAAGCACATAGTCGCATGCTCCGCAGCGAATCGCCCGTTGCGCAAAATCAAAATCACTGTACGCGGTGTTAACAATAATTTTGAATTCAACTCATGCGTCCGCATGAGTTCGATCGCCCGAGACCGCTGAGTGCTGGCATATTGATATCCACAATCAAGATGTCCGGATGATGAGCTTCCATGCTTTTCATCAGACTTATCCCATCATTGACACTTGGCAGAATGGCTATGTCATTATATCGGCAGGCAATCATCCGTTCAAGCGTCCGGCATTCGATCAGTTCATCATCTGCAATCAAAATGGTAACCATCGAACTTGTCCCTCCCATTGAGCAAAAGGATCAACTCTTACCGTCAAGTGCGGCTTTCCCCCATTATAGCATAGAATCCATTCCGGCGAACATTCGGATATAACAAAAGCACAAGCCCTTCCGTCCCCATTGAGCTTGTGCTTATTCTTCTATTTTGGTGCTATGTGTCACTCGGACGCGAAAATCTCGTTTTGAATCCGCTCCCTCAGATCCTTTTTCAGCGCGCCGAGCTGCTCCGTTTCATAGCGCTTTTCGCCGACGACGGCATAGCTGCCCTCAAAGCGCAGCGCCGTCTCGCCCTCCGCCGTGACAAACGCGAGCGTCAGCCCGTCGTCGGCCACGCCGATGTTCGTCTCCGCGCCGAGCGACAGCGCGCAGCAGAGCGCGTGAATCTCGGCGATGGCGGTGCTGTCCGTAAAGACGAACCGCCCCGCGCCGCCCTCGGTATAGGTGGCTATCTCAATTTCCTGAATATCGTCGTCCGAAAGCGCCCGGACGCTCTCCAGCTCCGGCCACGCGGCCTCCGCCGACGGCAGGGCGGCGGGCTTCTCCTTTTCGGCCGTCGCAGCCCCGGCGGCAAGCGCAAGCAACGCGGTCAGCAAAAGCACAGCAATTTTTTCATGGAACGCACTTCCTTTCAGCCAAAGCCATTCTTTTTCCATATTGAGTATAAACGATATCCGAAAATTCCGCAAGAAAAAAATCGTTCAGGGGCAAGGGGTTTCGCTTTTGAGATGATTCGTGTATAATAAGAAGAACCGGCTGCGCGCATCTCGCCGCGCCAACCCAAAACCGGCTTTAACGAAGGGAATCAAGCGATATGTTTACCCCGAACGAATACGGCCTTTTCTCCATGCCGACGCTGGAAACCCCGCGCCTGACCCTGCGCCGCATGACCATGAAGGACGCGAAGGATGTTTTTGAATACAGCCGCGACGCGGACGTGGCGCGCCACGTGCTCTGGTCGGCGCAGAAGGACATCGGCGAGGCCAAGGATTATTGCCGCTACATGACCCGCCGCTACCGCGCCGACGAGCCGAGCAGCTGGGGCATCGTCGATAAGAAAACCGGCCGCCTGGTCGGCACCATCGGCTACATGAATTACGACATGGACAACGCCAGCGTGGAAATCGGCTATTCGCTGGCCAAGTGGATGTGGAACGGCGGCTACATGACCGAAGCGCTCCGGCGCGTGATTGACTACACGTTTGACGCAATGGATATCAACCGCATCGAGGCGCAGCACGAGCTGGACAACCCCGCCTCCGGCCGCGTCATGGAAAAATGCGGCATGCGCAAAGAGGGCGTTCTGCGCCAGCGGCTCTACAACAAGGGAAAATTCGTCGATGTGGCGCTTTACGCCATTCTCAAGGACGACGCGAGACCCGCGCGGCGCGCCCCCGCACGATGAGCGCCGCGCGCGCCATCAGAAAGGAACACGATATGATAAAAACTCATTGCCTGCGATATGGACGGCACCCTGCTGGACAGCGCCAAGCGCCTGCCCGCCGAGCTGCCCGAGGTCATCGCCAAGCTGAAGGAAAAGGGCGTGCTCTTCTGCGTCGCCAGCGGGCGGCAATACGCCTCCCTGCGCCGTGATTTCGACGCATACGCCGACGATATGCTCTTTATCTGCGAAAACGGCGCGCTGGTCATGCAGCGCGACCAGCGCATGCTCATCGACCCCATCGACCCAAGCTTTATTTCAAGCATCGTGACGGCAACGAAATCGCTTGAGGGCGTTTATCCCGTCGTCTGCCGCGCGGGCGTGGCGCTGATTGAAAAGTCCGCGTCGGATGAATTCATCCGCAACACGCGCATGTACTACCCCAGCGTCGAGGTCGTGGAGGATCTGACCGCGCTGGGCCGCCTGCCGGACGTCTGCAAAGTCGCCTTTTACGACGAGGGCGACGCGCAGACGCACGAGCTGCCCGCGCTGCGGGCGAAGCTGGAAGGGCCGCTGTCGATCACCCTCTCCGGCGAGCACTGGGTCGATGTGATGAAGCCCGGCGTGAACAAGGGCTGCGCGATGCGCGGCATCCAGCAGAAGCTGGGCATTTCGGCCGCCGAGTGTATGGCCTTCGGCGACTATCTCAACGACTGCGAGCTTTTGCAGGCCGTCGGCGAGAGCTACGCCATGGAAAACGCGCATCCGGCGCTCAAGGCGCTGGCGCGTCACATTGCCCCGAGCAACGACGAAAACGGCGTGATGCGCGTGGTGCGCGCCGCGCTGGAGCTGTGAGGAGGCTGCCATGACCATCACGCTGCCGCGTCTCCGCTTCCTCGCGCCGCTCTTCGCCGCCTCCGTCTTCTGCGCGTCGGCGCTGGGCGTCTATTTTTCCTCCGGCAGCGCGGGCGTTCTGACCGCCTGCTTCCTGCTGTTCCTGCTGACGGCTGCCGTCCGCCCGACGCGCCGCGAATGGGGCGTTGGCGCGATTCCCGCCGCGCTGTTCGCTTTTTTCAGAACCGTCGGCTATTCGTATGATACGACGGATTCCTCCGATCTGCTGCTCAAAAACGCCCAAACGATGCTCCGCGGCGCGGCGGCGATGGCGGCGCTGTTCGCGGCGGCGCTCTGCGCGGTCGTTTTGCTCTTTCGCCTGCTCGATGCGCTCCGCGCGCACGCGCAGTCCGGCGCGCCCGCGACGCAAAAAGAGAAGCGCCGGCTCTTCTGGCTCTGCGCGGGCTGATCTTCGCCGGTTCCATCCCCTATCTGCTGCTCTACGCGCCCGGGCTGAATATCTACGACACGCACGACCAGATTTTGCAGTTTTTCGGCTTCCCCAGCTATATCGGCGACGGCAGCGCGCTCAGCGACCACCATCCCGTGTTTCTGACCCTCATCTACGGCGGATTTATGAAGCTGGGGCTGCTGCTGGGCGACGCAAACATCGGCCAGCTTCTCTACAGCCTGCTGAGCATGGCCGCGCTGGCCGTCTGCTGGGCATATGCGCTGGTCACGCTGCGGGAGGCGGGGCTGGCGCGCGGCGCGGTGATCGGGCTGGCGCTGTTTGTCGCGCTCTATCCCGTGCTGGCGCTGTATGCGTTCAACATGCAAGGATGTGAGCGTCGAGCCGTTTGTGCTGCTCTACGGCACGATGATGTTCCGGCTCTGTGCCTCGCACGGGCGGGCGGCGCAAAGCGGCCGCTTCTGCGCGGGGCTGTTCGCCGTCGCGCTGATGATGATGCTCACCCGAAAACCCGCGATGTATGCGCTGTGCTTTGCGGCGCTGTTTCTGCTGCTCGGCTATCCCGGCGTTCGGGCGCGGCTGGCGGGCGCGCTGCTGGGCGCGGCGGCGGTCTTCGCCGTTTTGTATAACGGGCTGCTCCTGCCCGCGCTCGGCGTGATTCCGGGCGAGACGCGGGAGATGCTCTCCGTGCCGTTTCAGCAGACGGCGCGCTGTCTGCTCGCCTATCCCGACGACGTGACGGAATCGGAGATGCGCGCCGTTTCGGCGGTGCTCGACGTGGAAAACGGCGTGCCGAATTACGATCCCCGGCTGGCCGACCCCGTGAAGGACACGAGCAGCCCCGATCTTTCCGGCAGGCTCGGCCCATATATGAAGGCGTGGCTGAGCATGGGGATGCGCCACCCCGGCGTCTATCTGGACGCATGGCTGAACATGATCTACGGTTATTTTTATCCGTCGGACAGCAACACCATCGTCTGCCTGACCCTCAATTCGCCGGATGCGGGCGGCGTTGCGCTGCGGCAGAGCCCGGCGCTTTCCGACGCGCGCCTGGAGCTGCACAACCGGATTTATTTCACGCTGCGGCGGATTCCGGGCGTCGGCTGGCTGTTTTACGTCGATTCCGTCGTCTGGGTCTTTCTGCTGCTGCTCGCGGCGCTGATTCTGCGCGACGGACTTCGCGCCGCCGTGCCGTATATGTTCTTTTTCGGCACGCTGGGCATCTGCCTGCTCTCCCCAAGAGCGGCGAAATCCGCTATCTGATGCCGATTCTCTACATCCTGCCCGTCATGCTGGGCGCGGCGCTGCTGTCCCCGCGCAAGGAGGAAAAGCCATGAAAACCGAAAGGCGATCCGCCGACGTTCTGCTTTCCGCAGCGATGGCGCTTGTGTTCGGCCTGATTTTTTACACCTTCAACACGCCGCTCGGCCCGAGCATCGGCAGCGACAACGCGATGTATCTGACCCTCGGCACGGCGCTGGCCAGGGGCTACGCGCCGTATACGCAGATTTTTGACCACAAGGGGCCGATGCTCTACCTGCTCCAGATGCTGCCCCAGCTCCTTTCGGGCGGCTACAGCACGCTGGCCGTGTTCATCCAGCAGGTGATCGCGCTGTTCCTGTGCCTGCGCGTCGTCAGCCGCATCGCGCGGACGCTGGGCGCGTACAGCGGCGTGACGCAGCTCTTCTATCTGGCGCTGATCGCCTCGCTGGTCGGCGGCGGCAACCTGACGGAGGAATACGCCAGCCTGCCGACGCTTTTGGGCGCGTATGCCGCGCTGCGCGTATTCCTCCGGCCGGATTGGACGAAGCGCCTGTTCGCGCCCGCGCTGCTGATGGGCGTCTGCACGATGGCTGCGTTTCTGCTGCGCGCCAACAACGCCCTGCCGCTGGCCGCGCTGACGCTGGCGCTGGCGCTCTGCCTGCTGGCGAAAAAACAATTCGCGCCGCTCGGGCAGTGCGCGGCGGGCTTTGCCGCGGGGCTGGCGCTCTGCGCCCTGCCCATCGTGATCTGGCTGGCGGCGCGCGGCGCGCTCCGTGCCGCGTGGTACGGCGCCATCGTCCACAACATGCGCTACACCGAAACGGGCGGCACGGGGCGCGTCGCCATGCTGCTGCACAGCCGATACGGGCTGGCGGCCATGCTGATGGCGGCGCTTGCCTGTCTGGGCGCGCTGGCGCTGCGAAAAAAAAGCCCGATGCTGGCGCTGGGCATGGTCGCGGCGGCGGCGGCGGGCGCGCTGGCGGCCTTCCTTTCCCGCAAGTTTTACGATCACTACCTGATTCTCGGCGCGCCGATGGCGGTGCTGGGGCTGGCGGCGGCGCTCGCCGCGATTCAAAAGCCGCGCGTGCGCGCCGTCAGCGCGATTGCGCTGACCTGCTGCTGCGCGCTCTGGCTGAGCATAAACGGCCATGCAGCAAATCAGACGCGCCTTTCCGAGCGCGCGGACTGGGCGCAGTTCACCGCCGACGCGCAGACGCTGATGGCGCAGGTGCCGCAGGACGAGCGCGACCGCTTCATGGCCTATCGCGTCGAGCCGCGCTGGTATGTCGCGGCCGAGGCGCTGCCGTGCATGCGCTTTTACTTCCTTCAGGAGGTGCTGGCGCAGGCCGACCCCGCGGTGATGGACGAAATCGTTCAGACGTTTGAAACCGACCCGCCGCGCTGGCTGGTGATCTATTACAACCGCGCCTTTAACCCGCCCTACGATGCGCGCGTCGCGGCCATTTTTGAAACGAATTACGAATTTGTGGATGCCGCCGGACAGTACCAGCTTCTCCGGCTGAAGGAGGGATTGCCTTGCGAACCAAACTCCTGAGAAGCGGTTTGGGCTTTTTCGCTTTCGCTGCGGGGATCAGCCTGGTCAACGTGCTGGTTTTCCCCCTACGCGCGGGAAAACTACGGCTACGGCCTGATCGACCTGTGGCTGGCTTATGCGGCGGCGCTGGCGCTGCTGACGCTGGCCGGGCGCGCCGTCAGCCAGATGCGCGCGGACAGGGGCGGAACGCGCCGCGCGGGCGCTCGCCCCGGCGTTCACCCTGCTGCTGTTCGCCGTTCACCTGCTGATGGGCTATCTGCTGGAATACACGCCCAGCGGCGACAATTTCATGCTCTACAAGAGCTCGCAGATGCTGGCCACGGACGGCAATTTTGATAACTACCCGTATTTTTACCTCTATCTGAGCCGCTTTTTCCAACCAGTGGGGCTTCACGCTGATGCTGACCGCCTTTTACAAGCTGATCCTTGCCCTCGGCGTGACGCAGACGTTCTACCCGCTGGTGCTGGTACGACAGGCGGTGCTGTATGTCTTCAGCACACGCGCGACGCTGCGCATCGCCCGTCGCCTCTCCGGCGCGAAGGGCGAACTGATGACGCTGCTGATGCTGGCCTGCTGCCTGCCGATGTACGTCGCCGCCGCCGTGCTGTATACGGATACGTTCTCCGTGCCGTTCATCATGGTGGCGCTGGATCTGGCGCTTCGCATCAAGGATGCGCAAAGCCGGGGGGCGCAGCTCGCGCTGTCCGCCGCCTGCGGCGCGGTGGTGCTGATCGGCTGCCAGATCAAAATGACGGTGCTCATCGCGCTGATGGCGGCCGTGATCGTCTGGCTGCTGGAGATGAAGCCGGGGCGCGCGATGCTCTGCACGGCGCTCTGCGCGGCGATTGTCGGGGGCGGCACGGCGGCGGTTCAGCATTATATGAAAAACGAGGTGCTCGACCCGGAGATGGTCGCGCAGCACCACACGCCCGCGATTCACTGGGTTATGATGTCCATCCCCTCCGGCAACAACCCCTACGGCGGGTTTTCGGGCGATTACGCCATCACATGGGGCATGATGGAGGAGGGCGCGACGCACGAGGAGGTCATGGCCTCCATCTACGCGCGCATGAAGGACAAGATCTATACCCTGCGCTACCCCAACCGGCTGATTTCCGCGGCGCTGCGCAAGGACAGCGCGTTCATGGGCGACGGCACATACGGCATGACCGAAATGCTGGACGACGGCCCCGTTCGGGAAAACGTCGTCTCCTCCTTCGTGCTGGAAGGGCGGAGCCGATACCGCCTGCACATGACGCTCTGCACGGGCATCTGGCTCGCCCAGTTGACGCTGGCGCTGCTCGCCTGCGTTCGGGATATCCGCCGCTCCGACCCCGCCTCGGGCGCAAAGGCCAGCAGCCTGCGGTACATGACGCTGTATGTCGCGTTCTTCGGCGCGGCGCTGTTCCTGATGCTCTGGGAGGCGCGCGGCCGGTATCTCTTCGGCTTTGTCGCGGTGCTGCTGCTGCTCGCGGCGCACGGCGCGCTCCGGACAGAGGAGGGGATGTAAATGCAAGGCGTTCAAACCCCGCCGCCCCGCGCGAAACGCGGCGTTCTCCGCGCGCTTCTTTTGATCGGCATGGGGCTGATGATCCCGTGCTATCTGTTCACCGTGGGCAACGTGGCGCTTTCCCCGTGGCCGCTCTATGAGCGAAACCGTCTGGCGCTGGCGATTCTGACGCCACTGTGCCTCGCGCTGCTGCTCCTGCTTCGCCGCGCCGCAAAAGCGGCCTGTTTTGAGCGGCACGAGCGCGCGGTGCTGCTCGGCTTCGCCGCGTTCTATTTCGCCGCGCAGATGATTTCGGCCTTTGCGCTCCGCTTCACCCCGATGACGGATCTGGAGCAGTGCGTCTCGGCGGCGCGCCGCCTGCTGGTCGCGGATCAGCCCGGCCTCTCCGAGCGCTCGCTGATCTATCTCGGCCGCAACCCGCACAACATGGGCGTCATCTATCTCTTCTGCGTCATCTTCCGCGCGGCCGATCTGCTGGGCGCGGATCAGCTTCTCTGCGCGGCGCTGGTTTGCAGCCTGCTGTTCACAGCCGGCCTGCTCTGCGCCGCGCGGCTTTGCAGGCGTTTGGGCGGCGCGCAGGCGCAGGCGCGGGCGCTTCTGCTGTTTGCCACCTGCCTGCCGTTTCTCTACTGCACCTCCGAGCTGTACACCGACGTGTTCTCCCTCGCGTTTTCGCCGATGATCCTCCTCGCCTATTTCAAGGCGCGGGACGCGGAAAGCCTGCGGGCGCGGGCGGGTTACGCCCTGCTGTTCGCGCTGAGCGCATTTTTCGGCGCGCAGCTCCGCTTCACCACGGTGATCGCGGCGATTGCCTGCCTGATTGCGGCGCTCTTTGAAAAGCGCGTGAAGCTGACGGCGATTCTGGCGGTGCCGCTGGCGCTGTGCTTCGCCCTCGGCGGCGCGGCGATACAGGCCGAAAACGAAAAGCATCTCGGCGCGGAGAATATCCGAAACAACAAGCTGCCCGTGCTCCATTTCGTCTTGATGGGTCTGCCGGTGCAGAGCGACGAGGGCTACGGCCAATACGGCGACGGCGGCTGGCTGATTTTCACCACCTCGTTTGACAGCCCGCAGGCGCGCGACGCGGCGCTCCGGCAGAAATTCATCGACCGCGCCTATACGCTGGCGCATCACCCGGATATGCTGCTCAGCTCCCTGAGCCGGAAAAACCTCTCCACCTTCGGCCGGGGCACGTTCGAGCTGAACGAAATCTTCGAGGCCGACGAGCACGAGCCGAACAACGCCCTCAAGCAGGTCGTGTTCGCTCAGGGGCGCTGGAACCGGGCGTACACGCATCTGGCGACGGCGCTGTTTCTGGCGCAGATGCTGCTGGCCTGCATGGCCTGCGCGCAGGCGGTGCACAGGCGCGACACGAGCGCCGCGCCGCTGTTTCTGACGCTGCTGGGCGCGTTTCTGTTCCTGTGCATCTGGGAAACGCGGGCACGCTACTTCTTCCAGTTTATGATGGTTCTGCTCTGTGCGGGCGCGATGTTCGCCCCCAAACGCGCCGATTGAATCTTTTAGGCGGCTCGATTTGGCTGCTTATCCACACCTTTTCCACAGTTATCCCCTGTTATCGACAGGCTTATCCACAAAACCCGCCGAATCGTCTGATGTTTTTCCCGAAAGCCCGAACGTGTCCCGCGCCCTTGCGATGGATAACGTCCGGGCTTTTTCTTTTGGGAGGCCGTCCGCGCACGGCTTATGCACAGGCTTTCCACAGGTTTTTCCCACATTATCCACAGCGTCGTCCACAAGTTATCCACACGCATTCCGGCGGCCTTTGAAGGACATACCAAAGCGCCCGCGATCCGGCTTTTCACCGTCTCGCGGGCGCTGCGTTTATTCAATCATGGTTTGAAGCCGCCGTCAGGAATCGACCTCGATCAGGTTAATCATCACGACCGGGCGGCGCTTGGTGCGCTCATAGAGGAAGGAGCGGGCTGACCCTGAAGCTGGCCGGAGGAAACCGCCTCCTGCACCTTCTTGCCGCTGGCCGCGATGCGGGCGACCGCGTTGGCCGCGTGCTGGCGGCAAGCCGCCTCGATCTTGACATGCTCGCTGTCGTAGAGGAAGCCCATCGCGCTGACCACGGGCTGCGCCATCATCGCGCCGGTCTTCCGGTTGACGGCCAGCGAAATCGCCACCACGCCGTCGTCGGAGAGCAGCTTGCGCTCGCGGAGCACGCTGTTATCCACCTCGCCGACGGAAGCGCCGTCGATGAGCACCGCGTCGCCGTTGGTGAAGCCGGTCACGCGCGCCGAGCCCTTGGAAATCTCAAAGATATCGCCGTTGGCCAGAATGAAGATGTTTTCAAACGGCACGCCCAGCTTGTGCGCCAGCTCCGCGTGCTGATAGAGCATGCGGGTTTCGCCGTGCGCCGGGATGAAGAACTTCGGGCGGACGAGCGCGTGCACCAGCTTGATCTCCTCCTGAGAGGCGTGGCCGGAGACGTGCACATCCGCCAGCGCGGAATAATACACCTTCGCGCCGCGGCGGTAAAGCTCGTTGATGACCTTGTAAATCGGCTTCTCGTTGCCCGGAATCGGGGTCGCGGAGATGATGACGGTATCGCCCGGCTGAATCTCGATTTCGCGGTGGTTGGAGAACGCGATGCGGGTCAGCGCGCTCATCGGCTCGCCCTGAGAGCCGGTGGAGATGATCACGACCTGCTCCGGCGGGTAGTTGTCCACCTGAGAGATTTCGATCAGCGTATCCGGCTTTTTCTGAATGTAGCCCAGATTGTTGGCCGCGTTGAACACGTTGAGCATGCTGCGGCCGACCAGCGCGATCCGCAGGGGCCAGGCCATGGCGCTCGGCGGCGGTGAAGATCTGCTGCAAACGGGAGACGTTCGAGGAGAACGTCGCCACGAAGATGCGCCCCTTCGCGTCCTTGAACATATCGGCCATGGATTCGCCGACGTGGCGCTCGCTCTTGAGAGAAGCCCGGCACCTCGATGTTCGTGGATTCGCAGACGAAGAGCAGCACGCCCTCGCGGCCGATCTGCGCGATGCGCTGGAGATCCATGATCGCGCCGTTGATCGGGGGTATAGTCGATCTTGAAGTCGCCGGAGTGCATGATGATGCCGATCGGCGTGCGGATGGCGAACATGAACGCATCATCCGCGATGGAGTGGTTCACATGGATGAACTCCACGGCGAAGCAGCCCGAGCGAATGGTTTCGCCCGCCTCGACGACGTGCAGCTCGCAGCTCTTGGTCAGCCCCGGCACGCGGTCATCCAGCTTATACTTGAGCAGCTCGATGGTCATGCGGCCGCCGTAGACCGGCGCGCGGAATTCGCGCAGCAGGTAGGGCAGGCCGCCGATGTGATCCTCGTGGCCGTGGGTGATGAAGATGCCGCGCACACGGTCTCGGTTTTGGAGCACGTAGGTGAAATCCGGAATCACCGCGTCCACGCCCGGCATGGTTTCATCCGGGAAGATCTGGCCGCAATCGACGATGATGATGTCGTTGCCGTATTCGTAGGCCGTCATGTTCTTGCCGATTTCGCACATGCCGCCCAGCGGGATCATGCGCAGGGTCGCGCGGCTGGGGTGTTCGCTGGCGCGGGAGCGCATCGTCGGCGGCTTTTTGCCGACCCATTGCAGCGTCTGGGAGATGCAGGGCTTCTCCTCCAGCGTGACCGGCGCGACGATGCGGCGGCGCATGCCCGTCTTCGGGCGCTCGGCCTGACGGGCGTTCGCGCTGCGCGGGCGCTCCGCCTGGGCATTGTTGCTTACGCGCTGGCGCGGCGGATTGCGGCGCGGCTGCGGCGCGGCCGTGTTCGCGCTGCCTGCGTTACCGGCCGCGGCGGCCGCCTGCGGCTTGGCGGCGCGGGCGCGGTGATTCGCCCTCGGCACGCGCGCGGCGGCTGAGCGGCCTGCGGCTTATCGCCGCCGGTCGTCGGCGCGGTCGTCTGCTGGCCCGCCGGTTTGCGCGGCATGCGCGGGCGGCGCGGCTTGGCGGCCTCCTGCGGCTTGTCCGCCGTCTGTTCGGCGGTCTGCGCCTTCGCGCGCGGCTTGCGCGGCGCGGCGTTCGCCGCCTGCGTCTCGCCCTCGGCGGCCGGCTTGGCGCTTCTGCGCGGCGCCGGACGGCGCGGCGCGCGGCTTCCGTTCTGGCCGTTCTGGGCGTTGGAATTTCCGCTTTGATTCTGATTCGGCTTGTTCAAGTCTTTGTTTTCGTTTTCTGCCACAAAAATTTCCTTTTTTTTCTGCGCGTGGCTTTGCCCGCGCAGCTTCAAACAGACGCTTTGATGCAAGCGCCTTTTGGGATTTGATTGCATTGCCGTGCCGGCGGAGGTCATCCCGACGAAGCACATCTATCTTGAGCGAGGCCGGTATTCGGCGACGCGCAAAAATCCATAACATTTTTATTATACACGAAAATCTGTCTTACCGCAATAAAAATCGACTGATCCGCTCAATTTCTCGTTTTCCTCGTCCGTTTACTTGATTTTCATCCCCGTTTATGTTATGTTGTGGGATGGATTTTTCATGCACATTCTTTTTCATATCCATCAGGAGAGCAGGAGTTTATGCAGAGCGTTTCAAAAGTCAAATCGTTTTTTGCCGCGCACAAGGCGGCGCGCGTCCTGTTGGTCATCGCGGCCGCGCTGCTTGCGTTCGTGCTGATTTTTCACCCGCACGGCACGAAGACCTACCTCATCACGGGCATCGACAATTACGGCTCGCTCAACGACAACGGCCGCAGCGACGTGATGATGCTCGTTCAGGTCGGCTTTGATTCCGGCAAAATCCACGCCGTCACCTTCGCGCGGGATATTGTCGTGCCCAACGAACATAACAAAAACGTCAAGCTCAACACCATCGTCCGCATGCAGGACGAGGACGCGCTGGTCGATACGCTGGAACGTGTCTTCGACCTGAAAATCGACGGCTGGTTCCGCGTCAACTTCTCCTCCGTCATCACCATCATCGACGCGATGGGCGGCGTTCAGCTCGAACTGACCGACGCCGAGGCGCGCTATATCAACGGCCGCGAGGGCGAATATCCCGATTACCCGCTCGCCGAAGGCCTCTGCCGCCTCAACGGCGCGCAATCGCTCTGCTACGCGCGCTGCCGCAAGCTGGATAACGACATCGGCCGCGGCGACCGGCAGACCAAGCTCTTCTCCGCGCTGGTGCGGCAGACGAGGAAAATGACCGCGGCGAACGTCGTCTCCGTCGTCAGAAACATGAACCATGCGTGGCGCTCCTCCCTGAGCGGCGGGGAACAGGTGAAGCTCGTCTTTGACGCGCTGTGGATGCGCGGGGCGAAGGTCGTCCGCTGCGCCGTGCCCTACGAAGGATATTGGCGCTACGGCGACAGCAGCGTGATCCTCAATCTGGAGGAAAATGTCCGCCTGCTGCACGAGTCGCTCGGCCTGCCCGCGCCGAAAGCCGAGTGACGCTCCCCCAACGCTTCCCCCTTAGAAAGGATTGATTGCCTGATGAGTGAATTTCGCACCCCGGAGCCGATGAGCGAACGCCGCCGCACCTACATGCGCCTGATTGCCGAAGTCGGCGTCAGCATCGTCGGCGTCGTCGCGCTCGCGCTGCTCGGCGGCCCGGTCGTCGGTATTCTGATGCCGTTCATCCTCGCGTTTATCATGGCGTGGATGTTCAACCCGGTCATCGCGTGGCTCCAGCGCCACCTGCGGCTGACCCGCCGCCTGTTTTCCTACATCCTCGTGCTGGTGTTTTACGCGCTGCTGTTCGGCCTGTGCCTGTTCTTCGCGGGGCAGCTGATTTCGCAGGCCGTTGATCTGGCGCGCAGCGTGCCCGGCTTCATCGCCGATTTGCAGGGGCTGTACAACGAGCTGATCACCTGGCTGCAGGAGGTGCTGAGCCGCCTCCCCGCCGAATACGCCAGCGTGGGCGACGAGATCTTCTCCCTGCTCAACAGCGCGTGGGAATGGCTCAAAACCCTGCTCTCCGGCGCGCTCGGCTATGTGATGAGCATCTCCCGCAACGTTGCGCTCGAAGTGCCCAATTTCGTCATCTTCCTGACGGTGCTGGTGCTCGCCAGCTGCATCATCACGGCGGATTTCCCGAACCTGCGCGAAAACATCTACGGCTATCTCGGTGTTCGCGGCAAGAATTCCGTGCGCCTGATGGGGCACAGCTTCCGCGCGGCGGTGTTCGGCTTCTTCCGCTCCCAGCTGATCTTTGCGCTGCTGGATATGGGCATCATCCTCGTCGCGTTCTTCATCATCGGCGTTCCCTATCCGCTGCCCATCGCGCTGGTGCTCGCGTTTCTGGATTTTATCCCCTTCTTCGGCGCGGGCACGGTGCTCGTGCCCTGGGGGCTGATCTGCATGGCCATCGGCCTGTTTGACATGGGCTGGAAGCTGCTGCTGCTCTACGGCATTCTGTACATCATCCGCCGCATCTTTGAGCCGCGTATTCTCGGCGGCGCGACGGGCTTCTCCTCGCTGCAAATGCTGTTCTCGATGTACGCGGGCATGCGCATCGCAGGCGTGACGGGTCTGGTCGTCGCTCCGATCGTGTGGATCACCGGCGTGAACTTCTTCAAGACCGGCGTGCTGGACGGCGTGATGAGCGATATCCACTTCGTCGCGAACGACATCCGCAAGACCGTCGCGCGCCCCGTGCCGACCAAGACACAGGAGCCGCCGACCGCGCGCCCCGCGGCCAAGAGCGGCGAAAAGAAAAAGCGGTTCTCCTTCGGAAAAAAGAACGCGGAATAACCCGCCTCAGTCTGCCCGTCCTCCCCGCCGCGCCGGGAAGGGCGGGTTTTTTCGCGCTTTGGGATGACAACCGCCCCGGAGGATGCTATAATGGTATGCATCTGAAAACAGACGGTTACAGGTTTTTTCCCGGAGGAATATGAAGATGAAAAACGCAAAGCGCCTGCTTCGCAAGCTGGATTATCTGCCCCGCTGGGCGTGGTACGCCATGTCTCTGGCCATCGGCGGGCCGGTCGGCCCGGTTGTCGTCTACGTCGCGTTCCACGCGCTGCAAAAGGCCGCGGACGACGAGGACGCCGAATACGACGAGTGGGGCGCGGACTCCGAGCGGCGCGAAGGCGGCTATGCCGACGCGGATTGCACCGTGAGCGACGACCGCGATATCGAGGACGCATGGCAGAGGACGGAAGCCTCCGCCTCCCGCGCACGCCGCGACGCGCAGCCGTCAGAAGAGACGGCGGACACCGAAACCGACGAGGCGAGCGAGATCATCCGCGAGGGGCGCGCCGCCATGCGCCGCATCCGCCACGCCAACGACCTGATCCCCGACCCGGCGCTTTCCGCGCAGATTGATTCCATCGAAAACAGCTGCGGCCAGATTCTCTCCGTTCTGGAGCAGCGCCCGCAGCTTCTCTCCCAGCTCCGCACCTTCCTGCGCTATTACCTGCCGACGACGCTGCGCCTGCTCGAAGCGCGCGCCAAGCTCGAAAACAACGCGGGCTCGCCCAAGGCGCGCGAGGTTCGCGCGCGGATTTCGCAGGCCGTCGGCGAAATCGACAAGGCCTTCCGCAAGCAGGCCGAGGCGCTGGACGAATACCGCTTCATCGATCTGGAAAGCGAAATGGACGTGATGCGCGACATGCTCAAGGCCGACGGCCTGATCGACGAGGAGACGGGCGACGACCCCTTCGCCGATGTGCTCAAGCCGCGCGGCGGCCAAAAGCCGATGGCCTCTCCGTGATTTTTCAGGCCATGCCGGTTTTCCAAAATTCAACGGATTGAAAAGCGCGCGAGTCATACTAATTCGCAGTTAAAATGCTTAACAGAGCGCATCAGATTTTTTGTTCTGACGAAGCCAAGTGAAGTGAGGCATACTGGAGGTACGTTGAACGGAACGAGGCAAAGTCAGAGCGAAAAAGATGGTGCGCGGATTAAGCCATTTTAACAAGAATTAGTATCAGTCGTTTTTTTTGCGGCTTTGGCTTGACAGCGCTTCTTTCTTTGCATATAATAAAAACAAATATCGGATTTTGTTTTTACGGTTCTGCCGCGCGCCGCCTTTCACCCGGCGTTTTTCTTCGGGCAGCATAAAAACAAAAGCAAACATTTGTTTTACTCCCCGCTTGGGGATGCAAAGGAGGTTTTCCGTGGGCTATATCAGTTTTGAGCACGTCTGCAAATATCATCAGACGGGCGACACCGTCGTGAAGGCCGTGGACGACGTGAATTTCACCATCGAAAAGGGTGAATTCTGCGTGGTGCTCGGCCCTTCCGGCGCGGGCAAAACCACCATTTTGAACCTGCTGGGCGGCATGGACAAGGCCACCAGCGGCACCATTACCGTCGGCGGCAAGCAGATCACCGGCCTGCGCAGTCCCCAACTGACGGATTACCGGCGAACGGACGTCGGCTTCGTCTTTCAGTTTTACAACCTGATGCCCAACCTCACGGCGCTTGAAAACGTCGAGCTGGCGCGGCAGGTCTGCAAGGATGCGCTCGACCCCAGGACCGTCATGGAGCAGGTCGGCCTCAGCCAGCGCATGAACAACTTCCCCGCCCAGCTTTCCGGCGGCGAACAGCAGCGCGTGTCCATCGCCCGCGCGCTGTGCAAGAACCCGGCGCTGCTGCTGTGCGACGAGCCGACCGGCGCGCTGGATTCCAAGACCGGCGTGCAGGTGCTCTCGCTCCTCACGGACGTCTGCCGCACGCACAACGCCACCGTCGTCATCATCACGCATAACGCGATGATCGCCCCGCTGGGCAACCGCGTCATTCGCGTGAAGAACGGCGGCATCGAGTCGATTGAAACATGCGAGCATCCCGCCCGCGTGGAGGATATCGCATGGTAAAGCCGAAGAACATGCTCCGAAAGAAGCTCTGCCGCGACATGTCGCGGGCGGCGATGCAGTTTCTTTCCATCATTGCGCTGTGCGCGCTCGGCACGTTCGCGTTTTCCGCGCTGGACGGCATGGCGCGCATGATCCGCACGACGCTCAACACCTATTACGAGGAAAACAACCTCGCCGATTTCTGGATCACGCTCCCCACCGCCGACCGCGCTTCCATGGAGAAGCTCGCGGCGCTGCCGGATGTGGAGGCGGTCTGCGCGCGCGCCTCGGTGGATCTGGACACGACGCTCCCCGGCGACGTTTCCGTTTCCGTCACGGTTTACGACGGCGAAATGACCATCAACAAGCCGCTGCTGCGCGAGGGCGCGCTGCTTGAGGCCAACGACCCCGCGCGGCTGCCTCGTCGAGGAGCGCTTCGCGCAGTCGAAGGGGCTTTCGCTGGGCGACCGGCTAACCGTCAAGCTCCGCGGCAGGCCGTATTCGTTCACCATCCGCGGCGTCGTCGTCAGCCCGGAATACATCGTCGTGACCGACGGCATGGCCGCCGACCCGGATAAATACGGCTTCATCCTCGTCAACGCCTGCGCCATTCCGGAACTGCCGCTGACGCAGATCGTCGCCACCATGGCGGACGGCGCGGACAGCGAAACCGTACAGGCCGAGATCGAGGCCGCCCTGCCCGACGCGCTGGTTGTGGATCGCACCGCGCACAGGAGCACGGCGCGCGCCAACAACGACGCGCAGATGTTTGAAAACATGACGCTGATCTTCCCGGTGCTGGCCTACGCCGTCGCCGCGCTGATCGTTATGACGACCCTCTCCCGCATGATCGACAACCAGCGCATGCAGATGGGCACGCTGCAGGCGCTCGGCTTCTCCGCGCATCAGATCAAGATGCACTACCTCTCCTACGCCATCGCCCCGTCGGCCGTCGGCGCGGTGCTGGGCACGCTCATCGGCCACAACACGCTGCCCTTCCTGCTGTGGGGATACGCTGATCGCGCAGAACGAAATGCCCTACCGGCTCACGCCGCCGATCTCCGCTTTCGCGTGGGGAATGACGGTGCTGAGCGTCGTGATGAGCGTGTTCATCCTGCTGCACTCCTACAAGAGCGCGGCGAAGGAATGTACGGCCTCGCTGCTGCGCGCCAAGCCGCCCAAGAGCGGCAAGCGCATCCTGCTGGAGCGGATCACATGGCTCTGGTCGCGGTTCAGCTTCAACACGAAGATGGTCGTCCGCAACCTGATGCGCAACAAGCTGCGCACCGTTATGATGCTCGTCGGCCTGCTGTGCTGCACGATGCTGATTATCACCTCGCTGGGGCTTCAGGATTCCGTCACGTCGCTGAGCGTCAAGTATTACACCAAGTCGCTGGATTACGACGTGATCGCCAACCTCACGGGCGAGGCCGACAAGGCCGAAAGCTATGAGCGCCGCGCCGACGCGGAGGCTGCCGAATGTCTGATGGAAAAATCCATCTCGCTGCGCACCGACGCGGGTACGCGGACCGAACTGATGACCGTGCTGGAAGACGACCAGACGATGATCCACCTCGGCGAGAACGAGTCCTTCGTCCGGCTTCAAACCGGCACGGCGGCCGTCACCTACAAGCTGACGAAGACGCTGAACCTGCACGTCGGCGACGTCGTTCGTCTCATCTGCCCGGCGACTCCGACCCGTTTGACATCGCCATCGGCCAGATCGTCTACAACAACGTCACGCAGGGCGTCTATCTCAACCGCACAACGTGGGAATCCCTGCGCAAGGGCGAATTCATCCCCACCGGCCTGATGCTCAAAAACCCGAGCGACGCCTATCTCGCCCAGCTTGAGGACATGGACGAGGTGGACAGCCTGGATTATCCGGCCAAGCTGATCGACGACATGATGCAGATGCTCGATTCTCTCTCCGCCGTGTTCACGATGCTGACCTGCATCGCGCTGGCGCTGGCCTTTGTCATCTGCTACAACATGGGGCTGATGAACTTCGTCGAGCGCACGCGCGAATACGCGACGCTCAAGGTACTGGGCTACCACCAGAAGGAGATTCGCCGCCTCATCATGCGCGAAAACGCCATCATCTCCTTCCTCGGCGTGGCGCTGGGCATCTGGCCGGGCATCACGCTGACGAACGTCATCATGCACACCTGCGAGCCGGAAAGCGGTTTCTATCCCGGCGCGCCGACGATCCAATCCATCGTCATCGCGTGCGTCGTGACCTATCTGTTCTCCGAGCTGCTCCAGCGCCTGCTGGCGCGCAAAGGTGCGCAGGATCGACATGGTCGAAGCGCTGAAATCCGTCGAATGATCGGGCACAAAAAATCGGGCGCGCAATGCGCGCCCCAGACAGTAGACAAAAAGCTATTCTCCCCCTTCGGGGGAGAATAGCCCTTTCCGCAAATGAAAGAATAGATGAATTTCTTGATTTTGCTATTCAAGCTAAGTTTGCTTATGTCAACAAGCTGAGGCGCGCGATGCGCGCCCCTACACCGTATCCGGACAGAAAGGAACATGAGTATGAAGAAATGGATGTCTGCCGCGGCCGCTGCCGCCGCGCTCACGCTGACCGCCTCCTGCGCGCTGGCCGCGACGGCCGACGCAAAGATCGTCGCCCCGAACACCGAAAAGATCACCGCGCCGTTCGCCGGTACGCTCCTCCCGTTTGACGCGGAGCTGGGCGACAGCGTCTCCGCGGGCGAAACCCTGTTCACGCTGGACACCGTTCCGGTTTATGCGGCGCAGGCCGGCACGGTTTCCGCCGTGTTCGCCAAGGTGGGCGACGACGCGAGCGGCGTGGCCGCGCACTACGGCGCGCTGGCCGTGGTCGAACCGAAGAACGCGCTGTATATCGACGCTTCCACCGAGCAGGCCTACGACGACGCGGATAACCGCTACATCCACGCGGGCGAATCGCTCTACCTCAAAATGGGCAACACTAAGGGCACGGGCGTTGTGACCGGCGTTTCCGGCAAAAAATACACCGTGGAAATCCTCACCGGCGATTACGACGTGAACGACACCGTCCGCTGCTTCCGCGAGAGCACCGCGCCCAGCGACAGCGAGGTTGGCCGCGGCAAGGTCACCCGCTACGCCGATGTGCAGGTGCTCGCCGACAGCGGCCGCATCGCCGCCGTGCACGTCAAGCCGGGCGACACGGTGGAGGTCGGCGACCTGCTCTTCGAGCTGGTGGACGCGCAGAGCGCGAAGAACGCCTCCCGCAGCGTCGCCGCCGGCGCAAGCGGCGTCATCACGCTGATGAACACCGTCTCCGGCGCGCAGGTCTACCGCGGCCAGCTCCTGTGCGAGGTGGCGGACATGAGCGCGCTGGAGCTGAGCGCCGAGGTGGATGAGCTCGACCTGAACAGCATCGCCGTCGGCGACACGCTGACCTACACGCTCGACGCCTTCGAGGGCGAAACCTTCGTCGGCACGGTCACCAAGATCTACGCTGTCGGCACGAAGAAGCAGAACGCGACCTATTTTGATGTTCGCATCACCCTGCCCAGCGGCAAGGCGCTGCTGCCGGGCATGAACGGCACGGTCACGATCAACAAATAATCGGTGAAGCAAACCCTGAAGGGGCGAAATCCCCTCGAATTCAGGACAAAGGAGGCTCTCCCATGGCGCAGCCCTTCTCCCCAAGCAGCGCGACGCCATCCGCGAAAGGCTGAAGGAAAGCGCGCGCAAATATGCCGTCAGCACCGGGGTTAAAAAAACCTCGCTGGATATGCTGACGGCGGACGCGGGGATTTCCAAATCCTCGTTCTATAAATTCTTCAGCAGCAAGGAGCTTCTGTTCCTTGAAATCGCCAACGATTGGGAAATGCAGGTTATCGCCGCGGTGAACGAATCGCTGAAAACCAGCGTCGGCACGGACGACAAGCGCCGCGCCGCGAACATGGTTTACACCGCGTTCACGACGATTCACGCGCTCGGCATCTGCAACTTTCTGTGCGACGACCTGCCGGAGCTGGCGCGCTTCATTCCCGAGGAGGAAGCGCGCTCGCACTACCTTTCCTCCGCGCAGGGCATTTTCGACATGCTCCACCACGCCGAAATCCACTTCACCCAGCCGGACGGGTTGTGCTGGCCGCGATTCAGATTCTGTATCTGTCCATCATCCACATTAACCGAATCGGCCCGAACTTCTTCCCCGCGCTGCGGCTGCTGGTCGTGGGCGCATGCGAGGAGCTGGTGGCGTAACGGCCAAACCGTTCGCCTCTCTCGACGGTCTAATGCGAGGCTGTCAAGCTAACAACGCGATATTTCAAGAAAAACTAAGTATTTTTGCCCGAAGGTTTCCAAAGAGGTTTTCGGCTGTTGCCGCCAGTGGCGGAAACAAACAGCAGAAAACGGAAAGCCCTTTTGGGGCGATGGGGCAAAGCCCCATATTCCAAAATGCTTAGATATTTGTTTCTTGAAATGTTCGGTTTAAGCTTGACAGCCCCGTTTTTGTGCAGCGAAACTTTTGTGGAAAAACACGCCGGTTCGTCCCGCTTGACAAATATCCGAAATCGGACTATAATATCTCCACACAAAATCCGATTTCGGATATTCTGAGGTGAACGCATGAAAAACATCGGCGCGGAAAAGCAGCTTTCCGAATATAACCACGTATATAAAGAAAATACCGCCATCTATCGCGATCTGAGCATCCGTCTGGGGCTGAACGAAAGCACGTTCTGGATTCTCTATACCCTGCGCATCGAGGGAACCGCCCGTCACGCAGAGCGACATGTGCGCCATTTTGGCTTACCCCCAAGCAAACGGTCAATTCCGCGCTCAAGAAGCTGGAGTATGCTGGTAAGACCGCATTCGCGGCCATCAATCTGGTCATGCCGTTCATTATGGTGCTCGGCGGCATCGGCTTCATGATCGGCACGGGCGGCACAGCGCTCGTGTCCAAGATCCTCGGCGAGGGCGACCAGGAGAAGGCCAGGCGCTATTTCTCTATGATGATCCTCTTTACCGTGCTGGTCGGCGCGGTGCTGACGGCGGTGGGCGTTGTGTTTATGCGGCCGGTGGCGCTGTTTCTCGGCGCAACGCCGGAGATGCTGACCGACTGCGTGCTCTACGGCCGGATCGTCATCGCGTTCACGGGCGCGTTCATGCTGCAGAGCGTGTTCCAGAGCTTTCTGATCGCGGCGGAGAAGCCGAAGCTCGGTCTGGCCGCGACGGTCGCGACAGCATCGGCTGCGCGCCGATTGTCAGCTATCACTACGGCGCGGGTCACCACGACGAATTGAAGAACATGCTGAAAAAAGCCTGACGCTGATGGGCATAACCGGCGTCGCGCTGACGATGCTTGCGCTCGGTCTGGCCGCGCCGCTGGCGAAAATCTTTGTCGGCTACGACGAAGGGCTGCTTAACCTGACGCGCCATGCGTTCTCGATCTTCTCCTTCTCCTTCCTGCTTTCCGGCCTCAACATCTTCGCTTCCGGCTTCTTCACCGCGCTGAACAACGGCCTGATTTCCGCGGTCATCTCGTTCGCGCGCACGCTGGTGTTTCAGGCGGCCTGCGTTCTGCTCCTGCCCGCAATGTTCGGCGTGGACGGCATCTGGTATGCGACGCTGGTTGCCGAGGGACTGGCCTGCCTGTTGTCGCTGTGGCTGATTGATCGCAAGAAGCATTTCTACCATTACGATAAATGAGCAAATCCGGAATTTTGCACACATTCCGATAACAGGCGCAGCGGATTGCTCAGACGAAAAAAAGCGCCGCATTTTTCGCGACGCTTTTGCTTTCTTTGTTTACGCTTCTTCCGGCTTTTTGAGCGCTTTTCTGAACTGCGTGCCAAACATCACCATGGTGAAGATCACGGCGAGCGTATCGGCGACAGGCTCGGCGGTATAGACGGCCATCGTCCGGTCGGGCAGGATGTGCGGCAGAATGAAGATCAGCGGAATCAGCAGCACGAACTTGCGCAGGATGGCCACGATGATGGAGCACGGCGCGTTGCCGATGGAAACAAACGTCATCTGGCAGGCAATCTGAATCCCGAAGATGAACAGCGCGCCGCAATAGATGCGCAGCGCCTTGGCGGTGAAGGCCAGCAGCTCGGCGTCCGGCGTGAAAATCCCCGCGAACGCCTTCGGGAAGAGCATGATGCCGCCCCAGAGGATGACCGAATACGTCAGGCTGGCCTTGAGCAGCGCGAAGAACGTCTGCCGGACGCGCGCGGCGTTTCTCGCGCCGAAGTTGTAGCTGGAAATCGGCTGCGCGCCCTGCGCCAGGCCCTGCAGCGGAAGCATCGCAAACTGCATGACGCTGGTGAGAATCGTCATCGCGCCGACGGCGATATCGCCGCCGTATTTGAGCAGCGAGGAATTGAAGCAGACGGAGATGATGCTCTCCGTGCTCTGCATGATGAACGCGGACAGGCCGAGCGCGATGCACGGAGCGAGGAGCTTCATGTCGATGCGCATATTCTGCGCCTTGAGGCGCAGGCTCGTCTTTTTGCCCATCAGGAAGCTGACGACCCACGCGCAGGAAACGCCCTGCGAAATCACCGTCGCCAGCGCCGCGCCGCGAACGCCCATGTTCAGGCCGAAAATGAAGATCGGGTCGAGCACGATGTTGCACACCGCGCCGATGAGCACGGTCATCATGCCCGTCGTCGCGAAGCCCTGCGCGGTGATGAACGCATTCATGCCAAGCGTCAGCTCCACGAACAGCGTGCCGAAGGCGTAGATATTCAGATAATTGTCCGCGTATTCAATCGTGTTTTCGCTCGCGCCGAAGGCCAGCAGAAATTCGTGGCCGAACAGCAGCAGCACCGCCGTCAGCGTCAGCGAAATCGCGATTTGCAGCGAAAAGCTGCCGCCCAGCAGCTTTTCGGCCGTGTCGCGGTCGCCGCGCCCCATCGCGATGGAAGCCCGCGGCGCGCTGCCGGAGGCGACCAGCGCCGCGAATGCCGTCACGATCATAATGATCGGCATGCACACGCCCACGCCGGTCAGCGCGAGGCTGCCGATGCCCGCGATGTGGCCGATGTAGATGCGATCCACGATGTTGTAGAGCATGTTGACCAACTGGGCGATGACCGTCGGAATGGCCAGCCGCATCAGCAGCCTGCCGACCGGCTCCGTGCCCAAAAACGCCTGATCTCTGGTTTGCATATCAAACAGATCCTTTCTCGTTGATGTTTCGAATGTTTTCCGTGATGACGCTCAGGCAGTGCTGCCCCGCCGCCAGCTCCTCGGGCGACAGCCCCTCCAGCATGCGCGCGGTGAACGCCGCCTGACGCGCCAGCCCCTTTTCCACCACAGGTGCGGCCGCCTCCGTCAGCACCAGCCGGCATTTGCGCCGATCCTCCGGCACGCCCTCGCGCGCCAGAAAGCCGAGCTGCACCAGATTCTCGATGTAGAGCGAAACCAGCGCGGGCTTGAGCTGGCGATAGGTGCAGATATCCCGCGCGGTATCGTAGCCGGGGTTGTTGTGCAGAAACAGCAGGATATCCATCGCGGTCTGCGCGACGCCGGTTTCCTTGCAGAGCGAGCGCATCTGCGCGGCGTAAGCGTCCTCCAGACGGCGCACCATCACATAAAACTGCGACGCGGTCATCATGCTTCCGTCGTCCCCTTCCCTTCAAAACGATATTTCAAAATTGAACATTTCAATTATAGACAGATTGATTCCATCTGTCAAGCGCAAATCCCGCTCCTTTTTGACGATTTGCGGAAAGGCTCTGCCCGTTTTTTGTTATAACGCACTAACCGTTATTCCCCACAAAAAAAGCGCAAACGGATTGACAAACGCGCACTGCCTGTGCTATGCTGATCCCCGTTAAAAGGGAGTAGTTGAAAGGCATGGTCAACAAGCCCCGGCTCATCCGCCGGTGGTCATGCGCCTGTCAAAGATAGGTAATGAGACTTTTAGCACATCACATTTGCTGATCGTGCGGAAAGTCTTTTTTGTACGATCAAATGCCTGTAACGCTCGTTTAGGGAAAGGGAGAATCGTCATGGCCATCAATTTTACGGGCTCCAACCTCTTCACCGTCCTGCTGCTCTTTGCGGCCGGGCTGGTCTTTATCATCAAGGGCGGCGACTGGTTTGTGGATGCCGCAACGTGGATCGCGGAGGCCTTCGGCATCCCGAAATTTATTGTCGGCGCAACGGTCGTCAGCTTCGCCACCACGCTGCCGGAGATGCTCGTCTCCGTCTTTGCGGCGCTTGAGGGCAACGCGGATATCGCCGTGGGCAATGCGGTCGGCTCTGTGACGGCGAACACTGGCCTGATTATGTGCCTGTCGCTGGTCTGCATGCCCTGCCTGATGACGCGCAGGCAGTTCGGCTTCAAGGCCTCGCTGCTGCTGGCGACGATCGCCGTGCTGTTCGCGTTCACGCGCAACGGCCAGCTCTCCGTCGCGCAGAGCTTCGTCATCCTGCTCTTCTTCGCCGCGTTCCTCGCGGAAAACCTGATGGCAGGCAAGCGCGAGCACGGCGCGGAGAACGCGGAAAACCGTCCGCAGATGACCGGCAAGGCGCTGGCGTGCAACCTGCTCGGCTTTGTGCTCGGCGCGGCGACCATCGTGCTCGGCGCGCAGCTCCTGATCGACAACGGCTCCGCGCTGGCGAAGATGATCGGCGTGCCGGATTCCATCATCGCCGCGACGATGATCGCCATCGGCACCTCCCTGCCGGAGCTGGTGACGACCCTCACCGCCATCCGCAAAAAGGAATCCTCGCTCTCCGTCGGCAACATCATCGGCGCCAACATCATGGATTTGACGCTGATTATGCCCCTGTGCTCGCTGATTCAGGGGCGCGCGATGCTGGTTGAGCGTCAGGGCATGCTGCTGGATATTCCGGCCTGCCTGATCGTCACGGCGGCGGCGCTTGTGCCCGCGCTGATCAGCGGCCGGTTCAAGCGCTGGACGGGCTTCCTCATCGGCGGGCTGTACATCGCCTATCTGGCCGTCATGTTCACCTGCTTCGGGGTATAAACGGGTTCATTCACCGCCGCCCGCGTCTGCAAAGCGTCAAAGTCCTGCACACGCGGGCGACTTTACGCCATTTTTCATACACAAAAAGGCCTCCTGCTGCGGCGCTGCAAGCGCGGCAACGGGAGGCCTTGTCTTCTGTCTGCGGGGAATATTTTTTCACAGCCCCAGCATCGAGGTGGCGATGAGGAAATAGATCATCAGCGAGCAGGCGTCCACGATGGTGGTAATCATCGGGCTGGCCATCACCGCCGGGTCAAAGCCGAGCTTCTTCGCGCCGATCGGCAGCAGACAGCCGACAATCATCGCGATGATGACGGTGCAGAACAGCGTCACAGACACCACAGCGGCGATCATCATGCTCGTGCTGGTGAAGATGATGATGCGCAGGAAGTTGACCAGCGCCAGCGCCGCGCCGGAGACAACGGCCACGCCGATTTCCTTGGCCAGCACGTGCGGCCAGTCGCGCAGCTCGATTTCGCCCAGCGCAAGGTTGCGGATGACGGTAACGGAGGTCTGGCTGCCGGAGTTGCCCGCGCTGTCCATCAGCATCGGGATGAACGCGGTGAGCAGCACCGCGCCGGAAAGCAGCGTTTCAAAATGGGTGATGATGGTCGAGGTGAACGTCGCGGAGATCATCAGCAGCATCAGCCACGGCAGGCGATGCGCCACCAGACTCCAGACGCTGGTTTTCATATAATCCTCGTCGCTCGGGATGATAGCGGCCATCTTCTTGATGTCCTCGGTGTTCTCATCCTGAATGACGTCAACGATATCGTCGATGGTGATGATGCCGACGAGGCGGCCTTCTTTATCGCAGACAGCGATGGAGGTCAGGTCGTAACGGCGGAAATCGTCGGCAACGGCTTCCTGATCGTCCGTGGTGGCGGCGCTGACGATATTGGTATCCATGATATCGCGGATGCAGGCGCTTTCCGGCGCGATAATCAGCTTGCGCAGGGAAACCTGACCGACGAGCCTGCGCTGGTCGTCGATGACGTAGCAGGTGTAGACGGTCTCCTTGTCGATGCCCGTGCGGCGGATGTAATCCATCGCCTTGCGCACGGTGAAATAGTCGTGCAGATCGACATATTCAATGGTCATCAGGCTTCCGGCGCTGTTTTCCGGATAATTGAGGAACTGGTTGATGGTCTTGCGCGTGCCCTCGTCGGCGTTCTGCAAAACCTTTTTGACGACGTTGGCGGGCATTTCTTCCAGAAAGTCCACCGTATCATCCATGAACATATCGTCCACCAGCGCCTTCAGTTCGGCGTTGGTCGCGCTTTCGGCGATGAGCTGCTGCTGCTCGCTGGTCATGTAGGAGAACACGTCGGAGGAGATATCCTTGGGCAGCATGCGGAACACGCGCAGCACGCGCCCCTCGTCTTCGATTTCCTCCAGCCCTTCGGCGATATCCACCGGCGGACATTCCGTCGCCTTCTGCTTAAACTCCTGGAGCCTGCCTTCGTCCAGCAGCTTGATCATTTCCATAAATTCCTTGCGGATTTCTTCTTCCATGGGGATTCCTCCTATTCATTTTTCGTCGTTCTGCTTTGCGAAAAATGCAGGTTTGCCCCAAAAACGGCATAAAAATGCGCGCGGCAACAGACCGCGCGCTTCCGTTTTACAAATCCGCTTTATGCGTGAATCGGAAGGAGCGACGCAGCCTGTTCCCGTCGTTCTCGGGGTTTGCCCGCAAGGCTACTGGGATAGTCGTCCACGTCGTTCACCTCCGATGATATGCTGGATCCTGCCGATCCGATGGTTTGCGTTTCCGCATCCCTTTTGAGCCATGATTACAATACCGCGATTTCGCGGCAATGTCAAGGCAAAAACGGGGAATGAAACGGGATTTAAGAAAGATTTAATATTAACCCCATTCAAACGGCCGCCTTTCGCGAGCGACCGGGAATTTGGTCGATCATGTTTACACCTGATACCCCATCCCTGCCCGAACCAGATACAGCACGCGCTCGCGTACCGGCCTGCCCGTGATTCCCGCGAGCGCCTGCGCGTACAGCCCAACTGTGGCCGATGGCGCTCGATCGCCCCGGCCGCGTCCGCGTCGGTCTTATAATCCACCAGCACCCCACGCGCCGCGCTCGATAAAGCAGCAGTCGATCACGCCCCCTGCAAAGCTGCGCGCCGTCCTTTCGGTCTCCCGGCGATAGGTGAACGCCCATTCGCGGTGCAGCTCCCCCGGCGGCCAGCATGCGCACGCCCAGCGGCGAGGCGAACAGCCGCACGAGCAGGCGCGGATGCACGGCGGCGAGCCTCGTTTTCGCTGACGACGCCCTTTTCCAGCAGCGCCGCGCGCTGGCGGTCGATCTCCGCCGCGAGGTCGCGCGTCGCCCGCAGCGCGTCCAAATCGAGCATGCGCATCATGCGGTGGAACGCGGTGCCGATCTGCGCGCCGGTCATCTGCTGCTCCTCCATGAAGCGCGGCAGGCGCATCAGCGGCGCGTCCGGCAGGGGCTCGTCCTCCTGCGCGGCGCGCTTTTCATCGCGCAATACGGCGCTGACCGTCGTTTTTTCGCACGGCGGTTCTGACCCCGGTTTGAAATTCATCAGGCGGGTCAGCGCTCTGTCCTTCGGCGCGGCGGCCAGCTCGGCCAGCAGGCGCAGCACCACGTCTTCCGTGCGCCGGGGGCAGTTCGCCCGCCGCGCCGCCGACATGGGCGAACACGCGCCATGCGGAATTCCCCAGCCGAACGGCTTCTTCCCGGATGGTCAGACTCGCCCCGGCTTGATCAGCGCGGGCGCGATCATGTCAAGGCCGGTATGCATCTGCGAAATGTCCGCGCCCCGCCATGCTTCGGGCGGCTTATCCCCCGGCGACGCTGCCGACCAGAATCAGCCGCTCCCGCGCGCGCGTCAGCGCGACGTAGAGCACGCGCACCTCCTCGGCGAGCTGCTCCCGCTGCGCTTTGACGCGAATCGCGCGGCGCAGCAGCGTGTCGCGTTCGCTGTTCATCTCTGTGTCCACGCACGGCAGACCCACGCCCAGCTCCGCATCCATCAGCACCCGCGCGCGGGATTGCCCGCTCATCCGCCCCAGCGCCAGCACAAAGACGACCGGAAACTCAAGGCCCTTGCTCTTGTGCGTCGTCATGATGCGCACCACGTCCTCGCTCTTTCGCCGATGGCGCTGGCGCTCATGCGTCGCCGCCCGCGCGCAGCCGCTCGGCATATGCAAAACGCATGGAACGATCCGCCCTGCGTGCTGGCGGAACGTCCGCGCCCGCGCGGTCAGCAGGTGCAGGTTCGCCTGCCGCGCCGCGCCGCTCCGGCAGCGCGCGCCGCCCGCGCCAGAAAGCCCGTTTCGGCATAGATGCGCTCGATCAGCCGATCCACGCCCTGATTGCGCGCACAGAGCCGCCAGCGCGTGCGCTTTTGCCTCAAACGCGCAGCTTTCTCGGCCAGCGCGTCATCCATCTCCTCGCGATAGCGGCGCACCGCCTCATGGTAGGGCGTTTTGACGTCCGGCGTAAACTGAATTGCGCCAGCTCGCTCTCCTCAAGCCCCAGCGCCGGGCCGCGCAGGGCGGCGAGCAGCGGCTCGTCCCGCGCGCCGTTCTCGATGGTCTGCAACAGCGCCGTCATGGCGCGAATCTCCGGAATATCGAAATACCCCTCGCCCGCGTCGCAGAACACCGGAATCCCCTCCGATTCCAGCATCTGCGCGGCCAGCGGCGCGCTCCCGCGCACCGCGCGCATCAGCACCGTCATGTCGCGATAGCGCAGCGGCCTTTCCGTCTCGGTTTTCGCGTCGTAAAACGGCGTGCCGACCAGCTCGCGGATGCGCGCGGCGACAACCTTCGCCTCCCGCTCGACGGCGGCCAGCTCCCGCTCCGCGTTCTCGTCCTCCTCCGCGCCGTCCTCGCCGGGCTGATGAAACACGATGCAGCTCACAGGCAGGGTCATCCCTCCGCGCGGGCGGGCCGCAGAAGAGCTTTTTCCCCGCTCGTCGTACTGAAGTTCCAGAAAATCTCCTCCGCGCGCATGATGCGGCCGAAAACCACGTTTGCCGCCTCCGGCGTTCGCGCGGGCAAAGTTTTCTGCAAATCAATGCGCCGCTCTTTTTAGCTCAACGTCAAACCGCGCCGCTTTTTGCGAAGCAGCGACGACCGACACCACCGGAAGCGATGATGCTCTGCTTCCACGTCGCCGACGAACAGCCGTCCTCCCGCGCAAAGCTGCCGACGATGGCCTCCTGAATCGCGCTGGAATCTGATGTTCGTCGATGAACACATAGCGGTATTGCGCGCGGAGGCGCCAGCGCCGCGAGCGCGTTGTGTTCGAGGTCGTTAAAATCCATCATGCCGCGCTGGCGCTTTGGCCGCCGTGT
>VOFB01000706.1_pt1 | contig 64974 bp, 96 predicted proteins | sample 5384141 | NCBI WGS metagenome assembly VOFB01 (sample SAMN12384721, study PRJNA508395) | human gut metagenome | isolation source: healthy gut A | host: Homo sapiens
TGTGGCAGCTTTATAATCAGCTTGGCAGCTATGCAAAAGTAGCCAAAAAGCTGCACCGCAGTTCTGATACCGTTTCCCGCTATGTGCGCGAACATGAAGCCGCTCGTGGGTGTGGCATTGACGAATCAAAGGATTGCTCATCGGCGGTCAGATAAAGGATTTTTCAAAGTGAGCTATACCGCTCAATCATTTAACATCGAGAATATCAATGCGATCAGTCAATCATTTGTGGTCTGACAATCGGTGGGTATTTAATAATCGATACGCTTGGCGATGATATAAGAATAGACCGCGCCGCCTGAGAAAGATGTTGTTCCGGGCGGACAATAGTCATTATCGCGGATTTTGATAATGTAGTTCGTCAATCCTTGAAAATCGACACCACAAAAAAGCGCCGCTGTAATTTTCAGCAGTCCATTAAATCCGCTGCTGATGAACGCAAAAAATTCAAAAATTGGCGGGCAGGTGAAATTACTGCCACCGCCGCCATGAAAGAGCTGGGATTGAAGCCCAACACGTTCTATCGCAGGGTAAAAAAAATGGGGCTGTAACCAGCCCCGCAAACATGCAATCTATTCAAAAATTCAAGCGCACATGAAGCAGAAAAGTAAAGTGTGCGAAACGGGTAAATGAGCAAAAAGCCTTTGCATGATGCGCTTCTCCAGGCGCGAAATATAGGACTGTGAGATGCCCATGCAGATCGGCCACCTCCTTCTGGGTCTGCTCCTTCCGGCCTCCCAGGCCAAACCGCAGGGAGATGATGTCCTTCTCCCGGGGGGAGACAGCCGGGATACTGCCTCCGCCAGAAGCTTGCGGTCCACGTCGGCCTCGATGGGCCGCATGACGATGTCGCCGTCCGTCCCGAGCACGTCGGACAGCAGCAATTCGTTGCCATCCCAGTCGGTGTTCAGCGGCTCATCAAAGCTGACCTCCGTGCGCTGGGCGGAATTTTTCCGCAGGTACATGAGGATCTCATTCTCGATGCAGCGGGAGGCGTAGGTGGCCAGCTTGATGTTCTTGTCGGCCCGAAAGGTGTTGATGGCCTTGATGAGGCCGATGGTGCCGATGGAGATCAGGTCCTCGATGTTGATGCCGGTGTTCTCAAACCGGCGGGCGATGTACACCACCAGCCGCAGGTTTCGCTCGATGAGGGTCTGACGGGCCAGCAGTTCCCCTCGCTCCAGGCGGGCGATCCACTCCGCCTCCTCCTGCCGGGGCAGCGGCGGCGGCAGGGTGTCGCTCCCCCCGATGTACATGACCTTATCCGGCCGGCCGTTCAGCCACCGCAGAAGCCGCCGCAGCAGTTCCAGGACGCCGCGCCTTTCTTCCGCCCCACAGGGCCTGATAGCCCCCGCCGTCGCTGACGGGGCCAGGGGTCAGGGCCAGCAGCACCCGGGGATATGTAATGCCGCCTACCTTTACATAGTCGCTGCGGACAGCCAGCAGCAGCCCTGCCGCCGTGCCCACGGCGCAGAAGGGCAGCAGACTCCACCGGCAGCCGCCATCCAACCGGTGGAGCCTGGCCATCTTTTCCTCCGGCGGCAGGTCCATGGCAATGATCTCTGCCGCCTGGCGGCCACAGCTCCCCCAGGGCCTCCTGCTCCAGCACCAGCACCGGCTGGCCGCTGACGGGGTCCCGGAGGGTATTCCCGGTGTCGTGCAGGGCCCGCAGCCGCAGCCGCCGGCCCTGTAGGGAAACGGTCACATCCATCAATTCTCCTCCTTCATGCCGCGCCCCCCTGGCGGAACACCAGGTGCAGCAGCAGCCCAAAGCCTATGGCGGAGCCCAGCAGCACCGGCCAGCTGATGTCGGCGTAATATACCCGGCTGAGAATGGCCCCCGGGGACCCTGCCGCCAGACCTGCCGCCAGCAGCAGCCCCGCCAGCGCCCCGGACAGCAGAAAAAACAGCGCCGTCAGCCGCCAGGGACGGCGTTCCCGCCGCCAGGCCAGACGGCACACAGCGACCCCTGCCGCCAGCCGGCACGCCGGGTGCGCCAGCATCCGGCACCCGGGCAGAAATACCGCCGCTGCGTACAGCGCGCCCAGCGCCGCTGCCAGGGCCAGCCGTCCCCGCCGCAGGGGCAGGCCCGCCAGCCGGGCCGTGGCCAGCAGCAGCAGATAGTCCACCGCCAGGTTCAGCAGCACCACCCGGTCCAGATACACCACCGTCATGGCTCCGCCTCCTTTCCGCCGTCCATTATACAGGGACGGCTCCGCGAAATCTCGCGGAAAGGGGCGGGGTCTATTTGTGCCGCAGTGTTACCGCGGCGGCAATCAGGAGAAAAATCCCAAAGGGGCGCCGCAGCAGGGTCACGTCCAGGGCCGTGGCCGCCCAGGAGGCAGCGGCGGCCGTCACCAGCGCCCAGGGGACCGTGCGCCGCAGCAGGGCCTTGTCCAGCAGGCCGTTCTGCCGGTGCCAGATCAGGCCCATGGCGGCAGTGGGCAGGAAATACAGCAGGTTTACCCCCTGAGCCGCCGCCTGGTCCACCCCGAAAAACAGGGTCATCACCAGCAGCAGAAGGGTGCCGCCGCCAACGCCCCAGGCCGACAGCACCCCGCAGCCCACCCCGGCCAGCAGGGGCAATACAATGTCCTTCACAGCAGATACCGCACCCCGCCGTATACCAGAAACGCCGCAAACAGACGCCGCAGCCACACGGCGGGCACCCTGGTAAAGAGCTCCCCCCCCACAAAGCCCCGGCCAGCCCGCCTGCCAGATATGGCCACGCCATGCCCCAGTCCAGTCCCGTCCGCACCAGGTATACCCCACCGGACAGCACACAGCAGGGCAGGATGGTGGCCACGCAGTTGGCCAGGGCACGTTTTTCCTCCACCCGGCACCAGGACTCCAGCAGCGGAGCCAGCACCATGCCGCCTCCGCCGCCGAACAGACCGTTGACGGCCCCGGTCAGAGCGCCGGAGATCCCCATCCGCGCTTTTTTCACAGGCGTCGCCTCCTTTGAATATGTAAGTGGGGGGCCTACGTCCCCCTGGCTCCCCCTTTGGGGGAGCTGTCGGCGCAGCCGACTGAGAGGGGAAATCGCCGAAGCGCCGCCGGTGGCGGATGAAGCGAGGCGATTTCGAGGAAGTGCCCCGGCTATCGGCCGCGACAGCGGGCGAGAGCCGGCTGGCACGACGGTGGGCAGAAAACAGAAGCCCCTACAGCCCTCTCAGTCACCTTCGGTGACAGCTCTCCCAGAGGGAGAGCCAAGTAGGGGCCGACGTCCTCGGCGGGCCGCGTCGGCCCGGCAAGTCCGGGGCGGGGGCCATTTTCCAATACAATCCGTCATTTTCTTTCGGAATTATACAAAATGTAGCGCGCCAGGACACCAAGAATCCTGTAGGGCAGGCCCGGGGCGGGGCATTTCTGCCCCACCCCGGCCTGTATCATACCAAAACCTGTTAAAAAGCTTGAAAAGCTTTTTATAGCACCGAAGGTGCGTCAGGTTTTGTATGAGACGTCACAGCGTGTTTTCACACGCTGTGCGTGCGCACAGCGCACGGGATTCTTGATTAAATTTTTTAATCAAGAATCAGTATCAGGGCGATTGGGTCAGATCTTGCGGAAGATCTGGCAGTCGGTGCACTGGTCCATGGAGGGGTGGGCCTCATGGGTACCCACCTGGATGCTGGACAGGCCGCAGTTGTCCATGTCCTGGCAGTGATGGGCGCAGCTGGTAACGGAGCACTTGATGGACATGTTGGGGGTGCAGCTGCACCCGTCGTTGGTACAATTCTTGCTCATAGCGAGGGTCCTCCTTGCAAAAAATAAAGTCAGGCCGCAAAGCCTGACTTTATTCTGACCCGCCGGGGCGGGATTATACGCGATTCCTTCAGCCGTTATCGGTGCGGTTGCGCCATTCAACCTCCTGGTCCAGCTCAAACTGCAGCTTCTTGTTTTCCTCCACCAGTTCGTCATAGTGACGGCCCTGGATGTAGTATTTCACGAAAATGAAGGTGGCCTCGTTGAACTCCTCCTCGGTGTATTCCGGCAGCAGGGAGCCGTTCTTCCGGCGCAGGCCCTGGACATTGATGACCACCAGGCGGCGGTGCTGCTCGGACAGCTGGAACAGCTTCAGCGTCTCGGGGATCTCCAGCCCCAGATCAAAATTATCATTGACCAGCTCCAGCAGACGGCGCTGCTCGGGCTTGGCGGACACGATGACACCGTAGCGGGCAAACAGGCGCTTGAGATAGTCGGCAGAGACCTCCTCGCGGGTGATGGTGCCCTTGCCGATGCCGGTCAGCATGGTGTTGGACAGGTTCAGACTGACATATACTTCTTCGCCGGTTTTGGGATAGCTCATGGGGTACCTCCTATTATTTTCCATTGATCCTCGCGCCGCCGGGCGGCGCCTTGCTTTCTGTGGATAGGGTACCACATCCCATGACGGATTGCAACAAAAACTTGTACTGAGAACGTTTATTTGTAGAATAAAACAGCGTTTTTCGTGATTTTGACAGGCTTTTATGTTTCCAAATGTACCAAACAACTCGTACATGCAGAACAAAATACCCGGCCCTCAGGCCGGGTATTTTGGCATGGATAGAGTATCTGCGGGCGCAGCCGCATTATCTTACCCGTCTGCGGCGCAGGACGGGCATGGCGGTCAGGGCTGCGGCGGCAGTCAGCAGCAGGGCTGCATATACCGCCAGAGGCGCTGCGTCACCGGTCTTGACCGGCTGGGAAGCAGCCACGGCAACAGCCAACTGGCTGACGGCGCTCTCGTTGCCCGCCTGGTCCACGGCCTTGGCATACACCTTGGCGGCGGTGAGGGCAAAGGGACCGGTGTACAGGACCCACTCCGTGCCGTCATAGCTGTAGTACAGGGTCACATGCTCCTCGGCGGCGGTCAGCGTCACCTTGCCGTCGCCGCCCTGGGCAATGACGGGAGCCTCGGGGGCCGCAGTATCCCGCACCACGGTGAAGGTCACGGTGGTGGCGGTGCCGGTAGCCTCATCGCTGAGCTCCACCGTCACCACATTCTTGCCCTCCTGCAGCTGCGCACCGTAGGAGAACACCTGGGTGATGGGATCGCCCAGAACGTTGACGTCGTTGGTGGGATAGATCAGAATGTCGCCATTGATCTTCAGACTGATGTTGCCGAACAGATGGGTCACATCGCCGGTGATGGGGAAGGTCTCCTGGTTGGTGCAGATCACCGCGCCGTCGGCGATGCGCGCGTCGTCAAAGCGCAGGGCCGTGGGCTCCGTATCCGGCAGGTAGTACAGATACAGCTTGTACTGGGTGCCGAAGTCGTTCACGGTAAACATGCTGCTGAGGGTCTTGACGTACGTCAGATTCAGCCCGGCATGGATGGGAATGTCGAACTCCACCTGGCGGCTGCCCTCTTCGGGCCAATACTCGCTGCCGTTGAAGATCAGCACGTTGGCATCCCGATCCAGAGTGGCCTTTACATGGAGGCTGCCGTTTTCATCCAGCATATCATCGGTGATGAGGAAGCGGGAATCGGACAGGCCGCCCGACTCGTTGCTCCACAGGGGATCCAGGTCCAGAATGTCGCCCCGTATGGTGCCGTCGGAATACCGGGCATCGTTGAAGCCGTCTTCGTTGTACATCTTCTCGCCGTATACCGTGTCGTACAGCAGGGCGTTGCGCAGGGTGCGGTGACCGGCGGCGTCATAGGCCTCCACGCGGACTACCTGGCTCCAGGCGCTGTAATCATAGACCTCGCCGGTTTCGTCGTCTACGAACACGGACTCCTTATAGGCGAAGGGGAAGCTCATGAACACGCGGCCCTCCTCGTCCCGGGAATCCAGAGAGATCTCCTGGGTATGGACCTCGGCATCCACATCGGCAGCGTCGGCGCCCATGAGCCAGTCGGAGAAGGTCTCGCCGTCCACGGTGCCGGTGAGCCAGCTGACGGTGATGCGGGTCAGGGACTCGTCGGTGACCTGGATCATCATGGGCACCAGGTCGTCCTTGGCATACTTGGTGGCCAGCAGATAGCCGTCCATGGTGTGGTCGCTGGTCCACAGCATGCTGTTGTCCCACTCGCCGTTTTTATCGCAGACATAGGACATGACGGAGGGCCTCTGCACGTCGAACAGGGCAGGCTTGTCCGCCTGGAACACCACGCTGCCGTCGGCGTCATAGGCCACCACATGCAGGGTGATGAGACCGGGCTCCTCCACACTCAGAGCCAGACGGAAGCCGTTGCGCTCATCGAAGGAAGCCTCCTGACCGTTGACGGTCAGCCTCCTGACGCTGCTGCTGGCAATGCCGCGGATCTGGGCCACGCAGTCGGTGATGTTCACATAGCTCTCGGCGATATAATCATAGTCGGCGCTGTAGCTGATGTCCCGCAGCACCGTCAGGCTGTCGTCGTTGTTGATGTTGGAGAACATCACGGCGGCGTCAAGCCGGGCATTGGTGTACAGGATATCGGTGGTGCCGTTGAAGGCGTAGTCCATGCAGGTCAGGGCGATCTCGTTCATCTGGCCGTCCTGATAGGTTTCCACCGGCAGGACCACGCTGTATTCGCCGGTCTCCTCATTATAAGCGGCGTCATTGCCGGGAACAAAGTCCAGCTCCTCCTGGCCGTTGACGAACACGGCAGCGGTATTGAGAATGCCGGAGTAGTCCTGGGCGGTGTAGGTCAGGTACAGCATGCCGTCATCCACGGCGGCGCTGGTGATATGGACCTGGGGCGCGGTGAGATCCAGCTTCACCGGCAGCAGAGTGGTTTCCACCTGGTCGCTGTCGGGCATCCGGGCCCGGATGCGCAGGGTGTACTGGCCCTCGTCGCACATGACATACTCGCCGGTGGCAATGTCGTAGCGGGTACCGTCCCAGGTGCCGTCGCCGGCAGTGCCGCTGCTGAGCAGGCTGATGGGGGAGCGGCTCTCATTGGCGTCGATGGCCAGGTACTTGGCTACATTTTCCCGATGGTTGATCTGGCGGACCACCTGGCCGTTTTCATCCAGCACGTCCACGGTAACCTCGGCGGCGCTGCGCAGCATGCCCACAATGGGCTGGGCGGCGTCGAAATCACCGTCGCCGTTGGGGGAGAAGGCAATGTGGTCGGGATCGGTGGTCATGCTCTCGGTGTCGAAGCCGGCATAGGAATCGCCTGCTGCCACGGTGGTCACAGGCAGATTCTCATAGTAGTCGGTCATGATGTTGCCGTCGTCCCAGGCGGGCAGGTCGATGATCCGCTGGCAGCCATACCAGTCGCCGTAGAAGCCCATCAGGGGCAGAGACAGGTCCACATCGCCGTCGAAGGGCAGGAATGCCTCCACATAGTGGTTCTTGGCGGCGTTGGCAGGGATGGTCAGGGTGCCGGTTACCTGAACCGTACCGCCTGCGGGGACGGTGACGGCGGTCTTGTCAAAGGTCACGGATGCGCCGGACAACAGCTCCATGGCGTAGCTGCCGTCCTGGCCGGTAACGTCGGTGTATACCGGCACGGAGGCGGGCAGAGTATAGCCGGCTACGGCGGTGCCGTAGTTGGTAAGGGTCACGGTGAAGCCGGTGGTATTGCCCACCTCCTTCAGCGCCACGGAGGCCACGCCGTTATAGGTGGCCAGGACACGGTTTTCCGCAGCGGACAGAGGATCCGCCATGCCGCTGCCCTGCTGACGCACGGAATAGATGACGCTGCCGTCCGCAATGGGGTCGGCGGTGTTCATCAGAGTATTCTTCACAAAGGTGTTCAGGGTCGTATCGCCCAGCACCAGGCTGCCGTCGGCCAGGGACTTCTGCAGGCTCTCCAGCACCAGGGCGGCGCAGCCGGACACATAGGGTGTGGCCATGGAGGTGCCGCTCATCTCCTCGTACTTCTGATCCTTGGACACGGAGTAAATGTTGCCGCCGGGGGCGGAGATCTCAGGCTTGATATCCAGGGTGGGGGTGGAGCCCCAGGAGGAGAAGGTGGATACGCAGCCGCCGGTGGCCTCGTTGGGATACACCACGTCGTGCAGGCCGTCGAAGGACACGGTGGCCCCGGCCTGGACCAGCTCCATGAGACTGGCGCCGGTGTTGCCGCTGACCATCATGGCCGTGTACTGGCTGGCGCTTTCGGCGGACACGTTGGTGGGCACCTCGTCGGTGGCCTCGTTGTTATACACGATAACGGCGGAGGCATGGCACATGCCCATCAGATAGTTGATCTTATCCTCGAAGGAAATGTCCTTGCCCCGCTGGACCAGCGCCACATAGGGGCCCTCGGGCAGGGTGGACAGCTTGGGGAAAATGTCCTCGAACAGGTCGCCGTAGCCGAACTCCAGAATGGGCACCTCACCCAGGGAGGTCCAGTCGGTGTGGTTGCCCTGGGAGAAGTCCATGACCACGCCGCTGTATACGGTGTCCTTGCCGCTGGTGATGGTCACGGATTTGCCCCGCAGCATGCTGTTGTCCACGGAGGCTACGCTGAGGGCGCCGGGATAGGTGGCGGGGTTGGACACCGCGCCGGTATCGATCACGCCCCAGTCGTTGGTGTTGACGCCCGTGTCGGAGGCGGAGGTGCCGTCGTTGCCGGCAGCCACGCACACCACCGCACCGTTCTCCTCGGCATAGGCCAGGGCCTTTGCAGATAGTCCGCGTCGCTGTAGAAGCCTGCGGTGCCGCCCAGGCTCAGGTTCAGAATGTCCGCGCCCAGCTTTACGGAATCCTCCACGGCGCGGATAATATCGTCGTTAAAGCCGCTGCCGGTACTGCCGAACACCTGCATGGCAAAGAGCTGGGCGTCGGGGGCAACGCCCGCCACGCCGCCGTTTTCCTCGTCGCCGTTGGCGGCCACGATGCCGGAGACGTGCAGGCCGTGGGTGACCTGGCGGTTATTGATGTCGTCCTCGTCGACATAGCTGAAGCCGAAGGGGACCTTATCGGTGTAATACTTGCCGTAGCCCAGGGCGGCGATCTTCGCCTCCATGTCGGCCTTGGTGTATTTCAGCCTGGCGTCCTGGCGCATCTGCATATCGGGATGGGTGTAGTTGATGCCGCTGTCGATGACGGCCACCACGATCCCCTCGCCGGTGCTGCCGCCGTTCTCCGCCTTCCACAGCTCCATGGCGGAGGTCATTTCCTTGGCGGAGGTCATCCGGGCCTTGTAGGTGGTGACCTCACTGACGGATACCACGCCGTCCAGGGCAGCCACCTGCTTCATCTGGGCCCGGGTCATGTCCATGGAAAAGGCGCTGACCAGATAGCCGGACTGGTTGATAACGGAGCTGCCGGTAATGCGCCGGACCTGACGGATAACGCTCTCCTGGGAGCGCAGGGTCCGGGCCTCGGCGGACTGCACGGCGGCGGTGTAGGTCACGGTGCCGGTCTGCTCCACGGCGGCGGGCACGTCGGTGACCACCATGGCCCGGACCACCTCATTGGGGTCCTTTCCGGCGTCCAGGTCCACCGTGGCGCTGCCGCGGACGGAGTCCTTCAGCCGCTGCACATAGTCACTGGCACTGTAGTTCTTCTGGGCGGCCAGTGCCGGAACGCACAGCGATACCGCCAGGACTACCGCCAGGCACAGAGACAATACCTGCCGGAGCAGTCGGTGTACGGATGTGTTTTCTCTCATGATCTTCCTCCTGAATAATAATTCGCGCCGCCTGTTTTGCCCGCTGGAGCGCACGCCCCAAGACTCCTTTGCGCAAAAAGCGCGGCGTGTCGTGAAAATTCGCCGGATTATCGCGGTTGTATTCAGAATCCTCCGGCAAATTTTTCCCAATTATATAACGCATTAGCGTGAAAAACAATCCGCAATTCATCAGTTTTTCCTTCTGCCTGGCATTAGCGCTCGTTATGAATATGCGTGAATATACAAAAAAAGGAGCCCTCCCTCGGCGGGAAGGCTCCTTCCTGTTGATTTGTTAAAATTCGGCGTTGCCCACGGTGCGGGGATGAAGCTCCACATCCCGGATGTTGCTGACGCCCGTCAGATACATGACCATGCGCTCAAAGCCCAGGCCAAAGCCTGCGTGACGGCAGCTGCCATAGCGCCGCAGGTCGCAGTACCACCAGTAGTCCTCAGGCTTCATGCCCAGCTCCCGGATGCGCGCCTCCAGCATGTCCAGCCGCTCCTCGCGCTGACTGCCGCCGATGATCTCGCCGATGCCGGGCACCAGGCAGTCCGCCGCGGCCACGGTTTTGCCGTCGTCGTTCAGGCGCATATAAAACGCCTTGATCTCCTTGGGATAGTCGGTGACGAACACAGGTCGCTGATAGATCTGCTCCGTCAGATACCGTTCGTGCTCCGTTTGCAGGTCCGTGCCCCAGTCCACCCGGTACTCGAACTTGTCGTTGTGCTTTTTCAGAATCTCCACCGCCTCGGTATAGCTGACCCGGGCGAAATCGGAGGTGGCCACATGCTCCAGCCGGGCCTTGAGCCCCTTGTCCACGAAGCTGTTGAAGAAGTTGATCTCATCCGGGCAGCGCTCCAGCACCCGGGTGATGATGTGCTTGATCATGGCCTCGGCCACGTCCATGTCCCCGGCCAGGTCGCAGAAGGCCATCTCCGGCTCGATCATCCAGAACTCGGCGGCGTGGCGCTGGGTGTTGGAGTTCTCCGCCCGGAAGGTGGGGCCGAAGGTATATACATCGCCGAAGGCCATGGCGAAGTTTTCGGCGTTCAGCTGGCCGGACACGGTGAGGCTGGTTTTCTTGCCGAAGAAATCCTGGCTGTAATCCACCTGGCCGTCCGCAGTCTTGGGCACATTGTTCAGGTCCAGGGTGGTCACCTGGAACATCTCGCCTGCGCCCTCGCAGTCGGAGCCGGTGATGATGGGGGTGTGAACATATACGAAGCCCCGGCTCTGGAAAAACTCATGCACGGCATAGGCCGCCGCGCTGCGGACCCGGAACGTGGCGGAAAACAGATTGGTCCGGGGGCGCAGATGCTGGATGGTCCGCAGGAATTCCACACTGTGGCGCTTTTTTTGCAGGGGATAGTCGGGGGTGGACCGGCCCTCCACGGCGATCTCGGCAGCCCGCAGCTCCAGGGGCTGCTTGGCCTCCGGCGTCAGCACCACGGTGCCCCGGACGATCAGGGCCGCGCCCACGTTCTGTCCCGCGATTTCCTTATAATTATGCAGTTCATCGGCGCTCATGACCACCTGCAAATTGCGGAAGCAGGAGCCGTCGTTAAGCTCGATGAAGCCGAAGGTTTTCATATCCCGGATGGTGCGGGCCCAGCCGCACACGGTGATCTCCTTGCCGCCCAGCTGTTCCTGATCGGCAAAGATGGCTGCGATTTTCATGCGATCCATCTTGATCTCTCCTTGTTGTACAGATAGTTTACTATTATATGCCGGTTTTCCGGGCTTTGCAAGGCCTTATTGCAGCTTTTGCTGCCGCATCCACACATCCATCACCAGGCTGTGGGGCAGAAGCTTCGTCAGTGCCGTCTGGAACCGGGCCACGAAGCCGAACTGGCTCACGTCCCTGCCCCGCCTGGCGTCCCGCCAGGCCCGCTGCACCAGCTGCTCCGGCTCATACATGGCCACATACTTCTTCACCACGGATTCGCCGCCCTCGGTGGTGGCCCGGGCAAAGAAGGCCGTCCGGGTCCAGAAGGGGCACAGGGCCATGACCCGGACGCCCCGGCTCCGCAGCTCCCGGTTCAGGGCCCGGCTGAAGCTCAGCACAAAGGCCTTGGTGGCCCCGTACACGTTGATATAGGGGATGGGCTGGAACGCCGCCACCGAGGCAATATTGATGATCTGTCCGCCCCGTGGCATATAGGGTGCGGTGATCTGGCACATGGCCACCACCGCCTGACAGTTCAGGTCCGTCATGTTCAGATTTACCGCCAGCGGCGTGTCCAGCACGGCCCGGAACTTGCCGAAGCCGCTGGCGTTTACCAAAAGGCCCACCTCCACCGGCTCCTCCGCCAGGGCGTCGGCATAGGTCTGGAAGCTGCGGCGGTCCGTCAGGTCCAGGGCCAGGGCGCGGATGGGATACGGCACCCGGTCCCGCAGCTCCGCCAGCGCCTTTTCATGGCGGGCAATGACCCATACCTCATCGAAGCGGTCAAAGGTATCCACAGTTTCGGCAAACCGGCGCCCCATGCCGCTGGACGCGCCGGTGATCACGGCAATTTTCTTCATAACGGTTCCCTCCTGTTCTGGTCCTGGGGTGATTATACCAGAATCCGGCTCCCGTGACAAGGAAAAAGCCGGAGTTCTGCCGCCGGGAAGCCGGGCATATAGTGATGGTGCATAGTATGGCTTAGGAGTGGTGCGCTATCAAAGGGAACATGGAGGAACGGGCCTGTCAGCTGGCCCTTTACCTGATAGAAAACCGGGCCACGGTGCGCTCGGCGGCCAGGAAATTCGGCGTCAGCAAATCCACGGTACATAAGGATCTGTCCGAGCGCCTGCCGGCATATAACCGGGCGCTGTATCTGCAGGTGAAGGAGGTGCTGGACGAAAACAAGGCCCAGCGCCACATACGGGGCCCCTCCACAACAAACCCGGTGAACCCGGCCTTTTTCAGGCGGTCCAGCATCTTCTCGGCGTTGGCGCGGACGGCGAAGGCCCCACCTGGACCCGGTACAGGGTATCGCCCTGGGCAGGCTCGGCGGGCTTGGGGCCTCCTGTCTGGCCGGGACATAGGCCGCGCCCAGATACTCGCACAGGCCCTTGGCGATGGCTTCACCGATGTCCGTGGTGTGCTCCACGATCCAGCGGGCGCCCTGGATGGTGTCGTGAAACTCGCACTCGCAGTACACACTGGGAGCGGCAGGATTGCGCACCTCATACAGCCGGGGGTTGGCCTGGATGTTTTCAGACGTTCCGGCGTCAGCGGGGCCAGCTGGCCAAACACAGCCCTGCATGCATCATACCCCTTGCCGGGGGACACTGCAGCAAAACATCCGGGTGCCGGATACCTTGCCGTTAAAGGCGTTGGTGTGGACGCAGCTGTGGATGTCCGCGCCCCAGGCGTCGGACTCGGCGCAGCTGGGCCATGGTGGTGCCGAAGGCCGCCAGCTTCACCTCCACGCCGCTGCGGCGCAGGGCGGCAGCCTCCGCCTCGGCGATCCTCTGGCACTGGGCGTGCTCATTGGTATTGCCCCAGGCATAGCGGTTTTCCGTCTGGTCGCTGGGGCTGATATAGATTTTCTTAGTCATTGCGTTCCTCCTCTCCTTCCATGGTATGCTCTGTGTGCCCCTTGAGCTTCTGCAGCAGCGACTGCACGAAGTCCGGCACCGGCGCACCCATGGCCGACACATTCTCCAGGATGGACAGCAGCTCGTTGATCACCAGCCAGATAATGACGATGCTGGCAAACAGGAACTCCACCGGCCAGTCCCAGCCCAGGGTGCCGGCTCCGTAGCGCAGCAGCCAGTCCACCACGGCGGCCACGCCGACAGTGGCCACATACCCCACCTTTTTCAGGATGCCCCGCAGGCCCACCCGGGAGGACAGCTCCCCGGCGTTCCATGCCTTGGCCATGCCCGTGGCGTAGTCCAGCAGCATCACCACCACCAGCACCAGCACCGGCACCAGCAGCTGCACCCCGTAGGCACACAGCGCCCCCAGGGCGGCCGCCAGCGCGGCCTTGGTCGTGTTTTTCAGTTCAGACATTTGTATCAACTCCCTTCCTATACGGCGGCACAGGGGAGCAGTTAGACGATGTGTTGCCTGCGGCAGGGAGCGGCGGTGGATATGCCCCCGTTTATTCAACAAAACAAATATTTTGTGTTGACAAATCAACAAAAAACTGCTATACTCGGGGCTACTTTCGCGTAACAGGAGGACCCTATGAACGTTGAATTGATTGTAGATTCCACGGTGGATGTGCCGGAGCGCGTCCGCAGCAGACTGACGGTAGTGCCGCTGACCATTCATTTCGGACAGGAGGAGTTTCTGGACGGCGTGACCATGGACAGACACCGGTTTTACGAGCGGCTGGTAGAGAGCGACGTGCTGCCCACCACCAGTCAGGCCAGCCCGGTAGCCTTTGACCAAGAGCTTCGCCGGGTGCGGGACAGCGGCAGCGCCGCCGTGGTGCTGACCATATCCTCCAAGCTGTCCGGCACCTATCAGAGCGCCTGCATCGCGGCGGCGGACTACGACAACGTCTATGTGGTGGACAGCGGCACTGCCGCCATTGGAACGGGGATACTGGCGGGTATGCCCTGACCTGCATCGACCGGGGCATGGATGCTGCCGCCCTGGTCCGGGAGCTGACGGAGAAGCGGGAGGACGTATGCGTCCTGGCGCTGGTAGATACCCTGGAATATCTCAAGCGGGGCGGCCGCATCTCCAAGACCACTGCGCTGGCGGGGGGCTGCTGAACATCAAGCCGGTGCTTACCATCGAAAAGGGGAGATCCTCCTGATCGGCAAGGCCCAGGGCTCCCGCCAGGGAAACAATCTGCTGGTGGAGAAGATCCGTGCCTGCGGCGGCATCGACTTTCAACTGCCCATTCTGTTGGGTTATACGGGTCTGACGGATGTATTTCTGAAAAAATATGTGGAGGACAGCCGTGCCCTGTGGGAAAACGGCGTCGATGGGCTGGAATCCACGCTGATTGGCGGCGTCATTGGCACCCATGCCGGTCCCGGTGCCATAGCGGTGGCCTTTTTCCGCAGGGGATAGAGGCGCAGCGGCATAGGCGATGCAGATACGCCCGGTGTACCCTGGGGCATGCCTTGCAATTTGGGCCCCATCCATGCTATACTTTCATGGAATGAGAGGGGAGTGCATCGTGCGGAACGAGGCAGCACCGGTACGGGCCCTCCTCAGGGGGGGCCGATAAGCATGCAGAGATGGAGCCCGGAGATCATCCGGTATCTGTACACGGCGGCAGATCACAGCCGCTATTACCAGGACCTGGCCCGGCAGCTGGGGGCATTCCTGCGCCCGGAGGACCGGGTGTGCGACGCCGGGTGCGGCCTGGGCCTTTTGAGCCGGGCGCTGCTGCCCTATTGCGCCCATGTCACCGCTGTGGACCGGTCTCCGGCGGCTGTTGCCGCCTTGCGGGCCCGGGGAGAGGACCCGAAGCTGTCGGCGCTTACCGGGGATATCCGGGAGCTGCCGCCCAGGCAGCCGTATGACGCCATGGTGTTCTGCCTGTTCGGCGGCACAGAGGAGACGCTGGCCATTGCCGCCCGCCAGTGCGGCGGCACGGCCCTGGTGGTGCGGCGGGATTTCCGGCGGCACCAGTTCAGCTCCGGTGTCCGGATGGCGGGGCACACTGCGGCCGACATGGGCAGGAGCTTCAGCGCCGGGGCCTGACCTACACCGCCCGGCGGTTTACGTTGAGTTTGGCCAGCCCTTCCTGTCCCTGGACGATGCCCAGACCTTTTTCCGGCTGTACAGCCGGGATGGCCTGGTACCGTCCCGGCAGGAGCTGGCCCAGCGGCTGGAGCTGTCGGCCTGGGCGGATTATCCGCTGTATCTGCCCAATCCGAAGCCTCTGTGTCTGCTGGCTATCCCGGCGGCGCAGCTGAGGGAGGAAATGTATGGATAAAATTCTCATCTGCGGTCCCCGTGGCGTGGGAAAAAGCACCCTGATCCGCCGTCTGGCGGCCCTGTACCAGGACCGGTGTCGGGGTTTTGTCACCAAGCGCCTGACCACAGCGGATGGGGAGGGCATGTTCCCCATTTATATCCACCCCGCCGCCCAACCGGAGGACCGGCGGCAGTACGGCCCGGAGAATCTGGCGAGGCCGGTGCGACAGCCGGCGCAGCGCCCGGTATACCCGGTGTTCGATGAATGGGGCCCCCGGCTGCTGGCGGGGCCGGGCCTGCTGGTCATGGATGAGCTGGGCTTTCTGGAGCAGGACGCGTCTCGGTTCCAGGCGGCGGTGCTGGCGGCCTTGGGGGCCCGCAGCCGGTGCTGGCGGCAGTAAAAAAACCAGGACGACCCTTTCTGCGGGCAGTCCGGTCTGTTCCAGCGTCCGGGTGCTGTATATCACCCAGGACAACCGGGAGGGGCTATACCGCGCCCTGGCCAGGGAGCTGGACAGGGTGCATCCAGCTGAATAAAGGGAATCTGATCAGACAGCGGGTTTTTCTGATCTATGCCAAAGGAGGACGGCTTCAAAAGCCGTCCTCCTTTGAGATTATCAAAAATCAGGATTGCCTCCGCCTTCCGGAAAGGAAGATAGTTACGAAGAAACCCATCAGGGTGTCTTTCGTTTCAATCACCGCATTTTCAGAACTTTTATGAAAGTTCTGATAAAGTCAAGACCCCCGGCGCACTGCGCCGGGTCCTGACTTTTATCAGAAAGAAGATTCGCAACGAAACAGCTTGGTTTTTCGGCGGCCGTACAGCTCCGTGACGCGGCGGATGCGCCGGGCCAGGGCCGGCATGCGGGCCTCATCGGGCAGCAGACGCCACTGCCAGTTGCCGCTCTGGGTGCCAGGGATATTGGTGCGGTGGTGCAGCCCCAGGCTCCAGATAATCCTGCATCTGGGCCACAAACAGCCGGGCCACGGGGCTCATGCCGCCCGGATGCAGGGCCCCAGTTGAAGCCCTCCGCATCGTTGAGCCCCAGATATTCCCGGGCATAGGCAATGTCCTCCGGCCTGCCTCCTGACGCCACAGGGCCAGCGGGGGCTCGTTGTCATGAGTCCCGGCATAGCACACGCAGTTCTCTACGCAGTTATGGGGGAGATAGCTGCTGGTATCACGGGAATCGAAGGCAAATTCCAGAACCCGCATCCCCGGCAGACCGGAATCCGCAGCAGCTGCGCCACACTCCGGGGTGGGATAGCCCAGATCCTCAGCGATAAACTCCAGCTGCGGGAACCAACCGGTGAGCACACCCACCAGCGCCATGCCGGGGCCCTTGACCCACTGGCCGTTTTTGGCCGTCGTCTCGCCGTAGGGTACTGCCCAGTACGCCTCGAACCCGCGGAAGTGGTCGACGCGGATGACATCATAGAGCTTGCCCGCGCCGTCGATGCGGCGGATCCACCAGCCGAAGCCGTCCGCCTGCATCCGATCCCAGCGATAGGGGGTTGCCCCACAGCTGGCCGTCGGCGCTGAAGTAGTCCGGCGGCACACCGGACACCTCCGTGGGGACGCACCGGTCATCCAACTGGAAATTCTCCGGCTCGGCCCACACATCGGCGGAGTCCATGGCCACATAAATAGGCAGGTCGCCGATGATATGGATGTCCTTCCCATGGAGATAGGTCCGCAGAGCCTCCACTGCCGGAAGAACAAAACTGGATATAGGTGAACAGCTCCACATCCTCCCGCAGCAGGGTACGGTACTGCTCCAGTACCAACTGCGAGCGGCGCAGGCGGATGCCTCATCCTCCCACTCCGTCCAGGAGCGCATCCCGAAATGGCGCTTGCAGGCCATAAACAGGGCGTAGTCCGGCAACCACCGGGCGTTCTCCGTAAAGGCCGCCACCTCCCGCGGTCACGCTCCCAGCCTCGTTTTTTGGCCTTGGACAGCAGCTTCAGCCGGCTGTTATACACAGCGCCGTAGTCCACATGGCGGGGTCACTCCCCAGCGGTAGGCCTTCACCTCCTGTTTCGTCAAAGGCCGTCCTCCACCAGCAGGTCGGATCGATGAAATAGGGGTTGCCGGCAAAGGTGGAAAAGCTCTGATAGGGGGAATCCCCATAGCTGGTGGGGCCAAGGGGCAGCATCTGCCAGTAGTGCTGGCCCGCCTCCGCCAGAAAGTCCGCAAAGTCATACGCCGCTTTGCCCAGCGTGCCGATGCCATAGGGGGACGGCAGGGAGAAAATGGGCATCAGAATGCCGCTGCTTCGATTCATAGGTAGTCACTCACTTACTTATAGAAATGCTTTGAAATACTTTATCAGCCCCGCCCGAGCGGAGGCTCTATGCCCTTATCCCTTCACGGCTCCGGCGGCCACGCCCTTGATGATGTGCTTCTGGCAGCACAGATAGAAGATGATCACCGGCAGGATGCTCAGCATGATCAGGGCCATGGTGGCGCCCATGTCCACGGTGCCGTAGCTGCCCTTGAGATACTGAATGGATGGGGATGGTGCGGTACTGGTTGATGTCAGCACCAGGCCGGGCCAGGGTGTACATGACCATCTGGAAGGGCACCACCATGGAGAATACGCACAGGTAGTACACGATCTTGCTGACCAGGCTCCCCACCCGGGAGATGTACCACGCCGCCATGGACGTGCACAGCAGGATCAGCGCCGTGGAGGTAATGGTGATGAAGAAGCTGTAGAATACCACCTTATAGAAGGCGAAGTTGCCGAAGGTCATGCCCTTGACATAGTTCTTCAGCCCCACAAAGCGATTCCGCCGTGGGCAGCTTGAAGGTCTCGGTGTTGACAAAGGCGTTGGCCTTCAGGGAGTTGATGAGCACCAGGAGCACCGGCATCAGATAGATCACGGAGATGATGGTGAACACCACCGTCAGCAGCGCCTGACGGCGCTCTCTGCGGCGCAGAGCTTCGGTTTTGATCATTGCTGCACCTCCTTGCGGCGGCTGGCCTGAAGCTGGATGATGCTGATGGCCGCCACCACGATGAAGAAGATCACGGCCTTGGCCTGACCCGCGCCGCGGTTGCCGCCGCCGTTGGTGCCGAAGGCGTTGACGATGTTCAGGGCCAGCATTTCCGTTGTTTTGATGGTCTCTCCGTTGCCCAGCTGCTGGAAGGGACGCCCGGCGGTCAGGGCCAGGTTCTGGTCAAACAGCTTGAAGCCGTTGGTCAGGCTCAGGAACATGCAGATGGTGATAGAGGGCATCACGTTGGGGATGGTGACCCGCCACAGGGTCTGCCAGCGGTTGGCGCCGTCGATGCGGGCCGCCTCCAGCATATCCTCGGCACGGCCTGGAGTCCGGCAATATAGATGATCATCATATAGCCGATCTGCTGCCAGCACACCAGGATCACCAGACCCCAGAAGCCGTATTTCGTCTCCAGGACCACGGAGGTGTTGTACTTGATGAGGATGCCGTCGAAGATCATGGACCAGATATAGCCCAGCACGATGCCGCCGATGAGGTTGGGCAGGAAGAACACCGTGCGGAACACGTTGGTGCCCTTGAACTTTTGGGTCAGTGCATAGGCAATGGTAAAGGCAAACAGATTGATAGCGATCAGGCTCACCAAGGCAAACAGCGCCGTGTACCAGAACGCGTGCATATAGCCGGGGTCCTGGAAGGCCTTCCGGTAGTTTTCCAGCCCCGTCCATGTCCACTGGCTGGTAATGCGGAATTTGCAGAAGGACAGAAACAGCCCCTTGAAGAAGGGGTACAGGAAGCCGATGCAGAAGGCCCCGAAGGTGGGCAGCAAAAACAGCCACACCATGCGCTTGATGGGGCGGGGATCAGCCGGGAATTCAGCGCGGCCTCGTCCCGGCGGTGTTTCGGAAGTTTCATGACGCCTCTCTCCTATCTATGTTTTAAAAAGCCGGGCGGCGCCCGGAGCTCTTGCCCGGTCCATACCGGCCAACAGCTCTGTGCGCCGCAGGTGAGAAAATCGGGGGCGGGCGATAAGCCCGCCCCCGGTCCTATTGCGTTACAACGGAGCGCTTATAGCTCAGCCGTTCTCCTTGGCATACTGGGTGGCCCAGCCGTCCACGAAGGCGGTCTTGACGTTGTCCCAGCTGCCGCCGTTGACGGTGTACTGGGTCAGAGCGTCCACCACGCCCGCACGCCAGTCATCCACGGCGGGAGTCCAGTTGAAGGCCCAGGTCACAATGTACTTGCCGGCATCGGTATAGGCGTTGGCATCGGCAAAGAACACGTTCGCGGGGGTCTTGGCGTTCTTGAAGGGCAGGGGCCAAACTGCTCAGCCAGCATGGTGGTGCCCTCGTCGGAGGTGACGACCCACTTCATGAAGTCCAGAGTAGCCTGGATGTCCTCTTCCTTGGCGTTCTTGTTGACAGCCCAGCAGTTCTCGGTGCCGCAGCAGAGGCCAGCCTTCTCCTCGCCTTCCACACCGCAGTAGATGGGGATCATGGCCAGATCCTCGGGGTTCATCTTAAAGCCCTTCTCCTCGCCGGTGAGGTTGGCATACTCCCAAGAACCGTTCTGATAGAACACAGCCTTGCCCTGGCCGAACTCGGCCTCGGAGGCGTCGCCGGTGGCGGTGGTCAGAGCAGCGCCGGTGGTGGCGGAGTCAGTGGTGTACAGATCCCAGACGTTCTTGAAGTTGTCCAGATAGGTGCCCTTGATGGTGGCGGGCTGAGAGGTAACGTTGTCATCCCGGAACTCATAGAACAGGGGCATATTGGCCAGGTGACCGGAGAAGCGCCAGCTGGAGGAGTCCTCCAGGCCGGCGGAGCTGAAGGCGTCAAAGCCCAGCTCGGCAGTGCGGCTGTGGATGTCGTCGGCGACCTTCTTCAGGGTCTCAAAGTTGGTGATATCGGAGATCTCATAGCCGGCCTGCTTCAGCAGAGCCTTGTTGACGATGATGCCAAAGGCCTCATAGCAGTAGCCGATGGACACGGTCTCGCCGTTGGCATTCTTCAGGTTGAAGTCCTGGTGGTCATTTCCTTCATGACGTCGGTGTTATCCAGAGGATAGCAGAAATCGCCATAGGAGTTGACGGCGCCCTGGTTGCCCACCTGGAACATGGTGGGAGGAGCGGACTTGTCCAGCTCGGAGGTCAGCATGGTGTCATACTGGCCGGAGGCGGCGGTGACGACCTTGACCTCCACGCCGGTCTGCTCAGTGTAGGTCTTGGCCAGATCCTGCCAGGCCTTGTCGGCTTCGGGCTTGAAGTTCAGGTAGTACACGGAACCCTTCGCTTCGTCTCCATTGCCCTTGTTGTCGTCTGCCTTCTTGCCGCAGGCTGCCAGAGACAGCGCCATAACAAGCCAGCCAATGCAAGAAACTTCTTCATTTTCATTTCTCCTTCATTTATTATTTTTCACATCCCTTGGGATGGGAAAAACTCAGTTGATCCGCCGCACGGACGCTCCCCCGGCGCAGCACGGTCCGCACCGTCTCGCAGCGGGGCCGTCCCCGGCCGTGGATCATGTCCATCAGGATCTCCACGCTGCGCCGCCCCATCTCCTCCATAGGCTGGCAGAGGGTGGTCAGCATGGGATGGAAATACTCCGACATGGCCAGGCCGTCGATGGCGATAACGGAGCAGTCCTCCGGTACCCGGCGTCCCGCCTCCCGCAGCGCCCGCATGGCGCCCAGCGCCATGTTGTCGGCAATGGAAAACACCGCCGTGAAGTCCGCCCCTGCCGCAGCCTCTCCGCCGTGGCCCGGTAGGCGTCCCCGATGTCAAAGGATCCGGCGCGGATCACCAGCTCCTCCTCCGTCGGCAGGCCGCAGTCCGCCAGCGCCCGGAGATACCCCTGATAGCGCAGCTGGCTGATGGCGGTCATCGGTGCGGGCTACCAGCGCCGCAATGCGGCGGTGTCCGCAGCGGTACAGCTCCGTCACGGCCCGATAGGCCTCCTCCTCGTCAGCGATGGACACCGAGGCGTGCCCTCCGGCAGTGTGCCGTACTGATTGGCGTAGGAGCAGCAGACAAAGGGTACGTTCAGCATGGTCAGCTCCTCCGGCGTGTAGTCGGATCGTCCGCCCAGAAACACGATGCCCCGCAGCCGCTTCTCCCGCTCCATCATAGCCCCCCGCTTGATCTCGTCATCGCAGGTGCCGATCTGCTGCATCACCATGGTAAAGCCCTCGGCGGTGATGCCGTCCTCGACGGCCCGGATGATGTCGGTATAGAAGGGGTTGGACACGCCCCGCACCACCAATCCAATGGCGTCGGACTTGGTCTTGACCAGATCCCGTGCGGTGTTGTTGGGGATGTAGTTGGAGCTTTCAATGACCTCCAGCACCCGGCGTCGGTTCTCCTCGCTGACGTCAGGTCGGTCATTGAGCACACGGGATACCGTGCTGACGCTGACGCCGCAGAGCCGGGCAATATCTTTGATGGTCATCGGTGATCCCTCCGGAGATAGTACCGAAAACTCTCGGAAACCTTCCCGGTAACGTTTTCGGTTTGTTGACGCTATCATTTTAGCAACTTATACATAGGCTGTCAATGGGGCCGGACCATTTTTTCAGAATCTCACAGTTTTTCGCCGGGTCTCTTGTGATTTTGACCAAACACGCCTCGCCCTCTGTCAGCAGTTCTCCCATCCGGGACTCCCCCAGCACCGGGATGCCCTCCCGGCGCAGCAGCTCCGCCGTCACGCCCCAGCCCTCCACCACCGTTCCGGTGAAGGTGCCGTCATAGATCTCCCCCGCTGCCGCACGAGGGGCTGCGCTCCTTCAGAATGGCCGCCTGTGCCCCGGTGAGCCGGGCCAGACGCACCACCTCCTCCGCCCCCGGCGGAAGGCATCGTGACATCACTGCCGTCGCTTGCAAAACACGCTGCCCTCCCCGGCGTTCGGAGGGAGCCGGGGCGTGGGCAGCCCCGAAGATCTCCCCGCACACGGGGATCACCTCATGGCGGCGGCACAGCTCCTGCGCCAGCGGGTGGAGCTTGCTGCGCCCGTCGTAGCGGCAGGCCGTCCCCAGCAGACACGCACTGACCAGCAGCTTCATCGTTCCATCTCCTTCCGTTGAGGGCGGCATAGGCCAGCCGCTCCCCCTCATAGCACAGCTTCAAAGAGAAGAACGGCACCTCCCGCCGCAGCAGCTCCAGAAAGATGCGGTCCCCCTCCCACTGGGGCAGGGCCGCCAGCCGATCCCGATGGATCCACCCCAGCACGCCCTCGTCGCAGTCCTCCCGGATGCGGCCCGTCCAGCCGTCGGCGGTGAACAGGTGCATATATTCCGTCTCCCACCGGTCGGAGACAAAGGTGACGATCCCCCCCGATACCGATAGTCGGTAAGAGTCAGCCCCGTCTCCTCCAGCGTCTCCCGCAGGACGCACTCCTCCGGACTCTCTCCGTCCTCGAATTTCCCGCCCCACCGATCCATTTTGTCGTGGTTGCAGTCGTTCTCCTTCTTCACCCGGTGGAGCATCAGATACTCCCCGGCCGGATTTTTCGATGTAGCACAGGGTGGTGTTCTTCATGGTGCAGTCCCCTTTCAGCATATGTCCTTTCCTGTATGATAACACAGTTTTTGCCTTTGGGAACCGATGTGGTATACTGATCCCAAAAACGGAGGTGGAGTATATGGCGGACATTCAACCGGGCGGTATCGCCACTTCAAGGGCAATGAATATCAGGTGCTGGGCATCGCCCGCCACTCGGAGACGCTGGAGGAGCTGGTGGGTACCGGGCCCTCTGTGGTGCGCCCTGCGTCCATGTGGACGGAGACCGTGGAGCGGACGGCTATCACGGCCCCCGATTCATTTGGGTGGCAGAGCGATGACGGACTATCGGGTGGTGCGGAGCCGCCGCCGCACCGTGGCCCCTGCAGGTAGACCAGACCGGCAGCGTGGTAGTGCGGGCGCCCATGACTCTCCCGGCGGAGGGAGATCCGCACCTTCGTGGAAAAGCACGAGACATGGATCCATCGCCAGCAGCAGCGTCAGGCCCGGTATCGGGCGGAGCACCCTGAAGCCCACCCCCCAGGAGCAGGGAGACCCTTCGCCGGCAGGCCAAGGCTCACCTGCCCCAGCGGGTAGCCCATTGGGCCGGGGTCATGGGCGTCCGCCCCACCGGGATCAAGATCACCTCCGCCCGGACACGATTTGGCAGCTGCTCCGGGAAAACAGTCTCTGCTTCTCCCTGTGCCTGATGGCCTATCCCCGGAGGCCATCGAGTATGTGGTGGTGCATGAGCTGGCCCATATCCGCCATAAAAACCACAGTCCCGCCTTCTACGCCGAGGTGGCGCGTTACCTGCCGGACTGGCGGCAGCGGCAGGCCCTGCTGAAACGATGATCTTCCATAGAAAAAGCCGTCCGGCCAGTGGCCGGGGACGGCTTTTTCTATTCTTCTTACCGCAGGATGGGTGCCGTAGCGGCCATGAGCCACGCCAGCTCCTCCCCATCCAGATGGGGTGCGATGGCAGCCCGCACCTTCTCATGATAGGCATTCAGCAGCGCCAGCTCCTCCTCCGACAGCAGGCTCAGCTCCAGCGCCGCCCGGTCAAAGGGCACCATGGTCAGCGGCTCGAAGTGCAGGAAGCGGCCATACTCGTTCTCGCCGTCCCGTTGCACCAGCTCCAGATTCTCATGGCGGATGCCGAACTGTCCGGCGGCATAGTAGCCGGGTTCATTGGATACCACCATGCCCTCTGCCAGCGCCGTGACCTTCTGGTTCTCCGGCAGCCGCCAGTGGAGCCGCTGCGGCCCCTCATGGACGCTGAGCACATACCCCACGCCGTGACCGGTGCCGTGGTTGTAGTCCATCCCCTGCTCCCACAGAGGCAGCCGGGCCAGAATATCCAGATTCTGCCCGCACAGGCCCTCCGGGAACCGGGCCGCCCCCAGCCGCAGATGGCCCTTCAGCACCACCGTATAGGCCCGGCGTTCCTCCTCCGTCAGCGGCCCCAGCGGGATGGTGCGGGTGATGTCCGTAGTCCCCTGCAAATAGTGTCCGCCGGTATCCGCCAGGCAGAAGCTGCGGGGCTCCAGCGGCACATCCGTCTCCGCCGTGGGTTCATAGTGGACGATGGCTCCGTGGGGACCGAAGGCCATGATGGAGTCAAAGCTTGGCCCCAGATAGTCCGGCTGCTGAGCCCGGAAGCTCTCCAGCTTGGCGGCAGCGCTGCACTCGGTGATGGGTTCCTTGCACATGGCCCTGCAGCCAGCAGATGAACCGGCACACCGCCACACCGTCCTTGATGTGGGCGGCCCGGAAGTTCTCCCTGCTCCGCCGGGGTCTTCATGGCCTTCATCAGCTGCACCGGGCTGGGCCTGTCCAGCACCTTGGCCCCGGACAGGCTCTGCAATACGCAGTAGTTGGCCGTGGCGCTGTCCGTCTGCACCGCCGTCCCTGCCGGGATGGCCCGCAGCCGGTCATAAATGCTCTCATAGGGGGCCAGTGCCACGCCGCAGGCCGCCAGCTTCTCCTTCAGCTCTCCGGACAGGATCTGCTCCTGCACACACAGGGTGGCCTCCTCCTGCCGCAGCAGCAGGAAGGACAGGAACACCGGCGTGCAGCGCACGTCGTCGCCCCGGAGGTTCAGCGTCCACGCCACCTCGTCCAGCGCCGTCAGCACCAGTACCTCTGCCCCGGTCTCCCGCATCTTCTCCCGCAGCAGACGCAGCTTCTCCTCACGGGTCAGCCCGGCGCACTCCGCCGGCAGCTCCCACCGGCTGCGCCGACAGCGCCGGCCGGTCCGGCCACACGGCCCCGGCCAGATCCTGCTCATAGGCGAAGCGGACGTTCTTCCCCTCCAGCGCAGCGGCCATCGTCCGGGCAAAAAGACTGCTGACGGTGCGTCCGTCGAAGCCCACGACGCCTCCCTGCGGCACCCTCTGTGCCAGAAAAGCCCCTGATGGTGGGAACGCCGGGCTGCCCCGCCCGCATCAGGTCGATGGTGCTCCCGGCCAGCTGATCCGCCGCCTGCAAAAAGTAGCGGCCGTCCGTCCACAGCGCGGCACTGTCAGGCAGCACCACCAGCGTACCGGCGGAGCCGGTGAAGCCCGACAGATACTCCCGGGCCTTAAAATAGTCACCCACGTACTCCGAGCCGTGGAAATCATCCGTTACCACCACATAAGCATCCATACCCTGCTCCTGCATCCGCCGGCGCAGCAGCCGGAGCTTTTCAACGCTGTTCATTGCGATTACCGCCTTTCATTTATCAGTTGGCCCTATTGTATCACACCGCCGGAAAATGCAACGCCCCAGAGTCCGTTGCAAAATCTGCAGATGTATGGTATAATGCTGACAAAATCTCGTAAATATCCACCAAATCGTTTATATCTCCGTCGAAATCAGAGAAATTTCCACAAATCCGTGTATCCCGCAACTGAATTGTAACCTTTTGTAATATTTTAAGGGGAAAATCGTGAACGCCGTTGGTATCATATGCGAATATAATCCCTTTCATCTGGGCCACGCCCGGATGCTGAAAGAACCTGCGGCGGCAGTACGACGCCCCCTTGTATGCGCCATGAGCGGCAACTTCGTGCAGCGGGGGCGACGCCGCGGTGGCGCGCAAGCACGCCCGTGGGGAGATGGCCGTCCGCTGCGGCGCCGATCTGGTACTGGAGCTGCCCACCCGTGGGCCATGGCCTCGGCGGGCGGTTTGCCGCCGGCGGTGTGGCGCTGCTGGCCTCCACCGGCGTGGTGTCCCATCTGGCCTTCGGCAGCGAGTGCGGCGACCTGACCGCCTTACAGGCAGCGGAGGCGGCTCTCTCCCAGCCGGAGCTGATGCCCCGCATCCGGCAGCTGCTGGCTCAAGGCATGGCCTATGCCCCGGCCCGACAGCAGGCGGCGGAGGAGCTGGGCGCTCCCCCGCAGATGCTCTCCCGCCCCAACGACATTCTGGCCATCGAGTACCTGAAGGCCCTGCGGCGGCAGAAGGCTCCCCATGGAGCCGCTGGCCGTCCTGCGTCAGGGTGCCGGCCACGACGGCACACCCTCCGGCGACACGGCCTCCGCCTCCTATCTGCGGACGCTGCTGCGCTCCGGCCGTACCGACGAGGCTCTCCCTACCTCCCTGCTCCTGCGGCGCAGGTGCTGCGGCGGAACTGACGCTGGGACAGGCCCCGGCAGACCTCTCCTATTGCCACCGGGCCATTTTAGCCCGGCTGCGGCAGCTGCGGGAGGAGGACTTCCTCCCCTATGACGGTGGCAAGGAGGGCCTGTACCACCGGTTCTATCAGGCGGTACGCACCTCCTGCTCCCCGGAGGAGCTGCTGGAGACCGCCAAAACCAAGCGCTACCCCACCTCCCGGCTGAGGCGGATGCTGCTGTCGGCGTGGCTGGATGTCACGCCCCCGGCGGGCGGCATCCCCCTATCTCCGTGTGCTGGCCGCCAATGGACGGGGCCGGGATCTTCTGCGGCAGATGCAGCGGCGGGGTGTACCGGTACTGACCCGCCCCGGTGACGTGTCCCGTCTGGGGCCTGCGGCAGAAGCTCTCTTCCACCGGGAGGCCCTTTGGACGGACCTCTATGTCCTGACCTATCCCCAGGCCTCCCGCAGCGTCTGCGGCAGCGACTGGCGCACGAACCCCATCCTTCTGTGAGGTGAATCCCCCATGAAAAAGCTACTGGCTCTGGCCATGCTGCTGGTCCTGTGTACCGTCCTGACGGGCCTGCTGACCGGCTGCAAGGTCTCCGTCGCCAACACCATGATGACAGACGGCGTCCCGAAGGTGGCCGTGACCTCCCCGGACGTCCCTGTCATCTCCACGGAGTGGACCGAGCGGCAATATACCGTCAGCGAGCAGGACGAGACAGTGCTGCTCACCGCCCGATATCAGATCCCCGTGCTGACCCTCACCGGCAGTCCCGACAACAGCGACACCGCCGCCAAGAACCGGCAGGCCGCCGTGCAGCGCATCAACGACTGGTTCACCGACTGGTGGGATCAGCAGGTGGATATGCTGGACGAGATGGAGCAGATGGCCCGTGAGGGAGTACGAGACTACCGGCGGAGAGCGCTGGAAAACCGAGGACTTTGCCTATCGGGATGAGGCAGGGATCTCCTGGTGGCAGAATGAGCGCCTGCTGTGCTTCACCCTGTCCTATGTCTCCCTATACCGGCGGCGCCCACCCCAGCACCTGGCGGCAGGCCGTCTCCTTCGACCTCTCCACCGGCAAGACCGTGTCCGTCACGGATCTGGCCACCGACATCAACCAACTGGAGGAGGCCGTGTACCAGCTGATCCTCCGTCAGATCCAGGACAGCGGCGACACCTCCTATTTCAGCGACTACGACAAAACGGTGCTGGACTGGATCGAGCGCAGCGTGTTCTATAACGCCAAGGGTGTGACCATCGTCTTCAACACCTACGACATCGCCCCTATTCCGCCGGTGAGCAGACCTTCTTCATCCCCTATGATCTGGTGAAGCCCTACCTCAACGACTACGGCCTCCACCTGCTGGAGCTGGATACATAAAGCGCAAAAAGTCAAAAACAGAGCGCCGATCCGTATGGACCGGCGCTCTGTTTCTTCTGTTTTCCTCACTCTGTAAAGTGAACGTGGGAGAAAATATGATCCTGGCAGAAGCAGTGATACCCGGCACACTTGCTGCAATAGCGGAACTGCAGGTCGGGATAGTCCGTATCCGTGCGGCCGCACACGGCACACTTGTGGTGATACCCCTGCTGCTTCTGCTGCTGATGGACGGCCTTCTTGAAATTCACCGCCTGCCGGGAGTGCTGATACTGCTTCCGCTGCGCCCAGCCCTGCAGGGTGGGCCATGCGAAGATCAGGAAGTTCAGCAGCGCCATGACCGGCAAAATCACGCCGCCCCAGTTCTGCGCCAAAATGGCCCGAACGATACCCACGGCGAACAGTCCCACATCGATGTAGGCCAGCCACTTCATCTTCACCGGGATGATGAACATCAGCAGCACCTGCGTATTGGGGAACAGCAGCGCAAAGGCCAGGAACATGGACAGGTTCACGTAGCTCGTCCCCGCCACCGCAAAGTTGCCGCCCGTAATGGCGCTGGCCAGCAGAGCGCCGATGACCGTCAGCAGCACGCCGCTCCAATAGTAGAGGTTAAACCGTGCCGTTCCCCACTCCCGCTCCAGCGTGGAGCCGATCCAGTAGTAGAAATACAGCTCCACCACCAGCCAGAACACACTGGTGGTGCTGGGTACGAAAATGTAGGTGACGATGCGCCACACCTCACCCCGCAGCACCATCTGCGGATCAAAATACAGGAAGTTCAGGGCATTGGCGTTGGTGCCTCTGGTCAGCATGATCAGGAAAACACCACCACATTGCCGATAACGATATAGCGCATCAGATCCGGCACGCCGAAGCGGGATGCCGGGCGCAGAACCGGTCTGCGGCGTCATAGAGCTTTCTCAAGGGAAATTTCCTCCAAACACTTATTTTCATTCATTGTACCCCATTGTACGGAAAAAGTCATGACATTTTTTTGAATATTCCGGAGAAAATGCCGCAAAATCCCCCCAAAAGGCGTTGACAAAGCCTCGTCCGGCTGGTATACTTTATAAGCCGCTTTGAATGGTAGAAGTTTCGGCTCCCGCAGCCGACGCCCCCGACAGCGAGTCCGTTATAAAGGAAAGGCAGGGGCAACAAGTAATGCAGGCAATTATCGTGACCGGTGGTAAGCAGTACAACGTTTCCGAGGGTGATACACTTTTCATCGAAGCTTGACGTCAACGCCGGCGACGCCGTGGTCTTTGATCAGGTGCTGGCCATCGTGGACGGCGAGAACTCCAAGTTCGGTACTCCCGTGGTGGAGGGCGCCAAGGTGGACGCCTCCGTGGTGAAGAATGGGAAGGGCAAGAAGATCCGGATCTTCAAGTACAACCCCAAGAAGGGTTACCGCAAACGGCAGGGTCATCGTCAGCCCTACACCAAGGTGCAGATCGGTAAGATCTCTTTCTAAGGCATGACGACCGTTACATTCCTCACGGAGGATGCACGCATCATCGGGTTTGACGTGCAGGGCCACAGCGGCTGGGGAGAATCCGGCGAAGACATCGTCTGTGCCGCCGTCACCAGCGCGGTCCGTCTGGTGGAGGCCACCGTAAACGACGTGATGGGTCTGTGTGCTGCGGTAAAGGTGCGGGAAGCGGATGCCTCGATCTCCCTTCGGCTCCCCGGCGGACTGGCCAACACGGCCGAGTCCACCTGTCAGAATCTCCTGACGGGGCTGATGGTCTATCTGGCGCAGCTTCACGACGAATATCCCGATAACATTGAAGTTATGGAAGGCTGACCGCCCTCCTCTTCTCTACCCTTACAGAAAGGATGGTACTGAAATATGCTGAACATTGGTCTGCAATTCTTCGCCCACAAAAAAGGTATGGGCTCCACCAAGAACGGCCGTGATTCCGAGTCCAAGCGCCTGGGTCCCAAGCGTGCGGATGGTCAGCACGTTCTGGCCGGCAACATTCTGGTTCGCCAGCGTGGCACGCATATCCACGCCGGTGCCAACGTGGGCCGTGGCTCCGACGACACCCTGTTCGCCAAGGCCAACGGTGTGCTTCGCTTCGAGCGTCTGGGCAAGGATCGTAAGCAGGTTTCTGTTTACCCCGCCGAGTAAAATTTACGTTCAAAAAACCGTGGAAGCTGTGCTTCCACGGTTTTTCCTTTCTCACGGCCGCCGCTTTTTCTCCAGCGCCTGCAGCGACAGCTCCCCCGCCAGCTTCAGCAGTGCATCCGCCATGACCCGCCCCGTCGGCAGGCCCCGGCCTGCGCCCCTACCTTCCGATAGAATTCGTATAGGCTCTCCTCCACCAGTATCTCCACCCGCTTCATCTATTCCGCCTCCCAATTTAGATAGGTCCATTCTACACCTTTTTGTCGTCGGGGTCAAGTGACCTCATTCCGTTCTTTGCTTCCTGTTATGATAACAGGGAAAGAAGGTGATGTCATGGTCAGCGCCGCTCTGGTGGGGCAGGTGATTCAAAGCTATCGGCTCCGAAAGGGAATGTCACAGGAGGTCCTCAGCGGTCTGGCCGGTCTGGACCGCACCCATTACAGCAAAATTGAGCGTGGACTGCGGAGTCCCACCCGCTACCCTTTTCAAAATCGCACAGGCGCTGGATATTCCGCCCAGCGATATCGTCCGGCAAATTGAGCAGCAAATAGCAGAGCACCCCGAGCCATAAGCTAAAAGCCTCGCAGAGTTCGCCGTCCGCAGACGGTGAATATATAGAATCATTTTCTCTCACGACATGTGCGTGAGAGAAAATACCTCTCAGGCTGCCAGTGTGGAATTTCTGCGCCGATGGCGCAGAAATTATGCATGCAGCAGGCTGCCATCTTTGGGGAAAATCCAAAGATTTTTTCCCCAGCTAAAAATAGCGGCAGGAACTTCGTTCCTGCCGCTATTTTTTATTTAGCTTACCTCTTGCCTCCGCCGAAGCCTTTCCCGCTGAAGCCGCCGCCACGGCTGCCTCCGCCGGAACGGGAGCTCCCTGCCGAAGCCCTTGCCGCTGAAGCCACCGCTGCGGCTCCCTGCCGCCGAAGCTCCCGGAGGGCCGGGAACCGGAAGGCCGGGAGGGTCGAGGGTACTGGGCCGGATCCACCCGGGCCGAGGACCGCCTCCCATGGGCGGTCTGGGACCGCCCCCATAGGAGGCCGAGGGCCGCCGCCCATGGGCGGACGGGGGCCACGGGGCGGTGCAGGCCGCCGGGACGGACGGGGATGCCGTCCCCAGAACACGGGATAGTACACAGGCCCGCCTACCACCACCGGGCGGCGGCGATACCGGCGATACCGCAGGCCATCCAGCAGGATCCACGCCACAAAGATGCCCACCACCAGCAGCACCACAGCCGACACAGAGCCGGAGTCATTACCCTGCCACGCACCGTTATCCTCATAGTCGGAATAGCTGCCGCCGCTCTGCTGACGGCCCAGCGTCTGGGGCATAGAACACATCCGCCTGCCGGAAGAAGGCCAGCGCCGCTGCGTCGTAGTCCCCTGATAGTAGGGAGTCTCCACAGCGCCCTGCAGGCCCGCCTGATAGGTGTCCGTCATGGCGTCCAGCACGTTGTCGCCCAGCGCCACGTAGTAGTTGCTGTCCTTTACCAACAGCAGCAGCATATCATTGCCGCCCAGCCCCCACCGGGAGCCAAGCTCCGCCGCCGCCTTCTCATAGGTCCAGCCGTTCAGCGTGTCCAGCGTCGCCACGGCGATGATGGCCCGATAGTCGCTGTCCCAGCTCTGGTCATACTGCCGCAGGGAGGTCTCCGTCTCGTCCGTCAACAGGTCGGCGTCGTCCCGCAGCCAGTTGCCGTAGGATACCTGGGCAGGTCGGCGGGCTTTTTTCGATGCGGCCCAGCTGGGCCTCGGCTTCCCTGCGCTTGGCCGCGCCCTCCTTCTGGATGCAGGCCACCTCGTCCAGAGACTCGATCAGCTGCTGGTTGGTGTGCTGCAGCGTCTCGATATCGATGATGGAGCGCTCGGCCTCCTTGGCGGTGGCGATGGTGCCCATCTTCAGCGTATCGGCGTTCTTCTTGAGCAGATCGTTGGTCATCTCGGTCACGGCACTCTGCGCCGCGGTAGCCTGGCGGCTGTGCTCCATGACCCAGCGCCAGCACCATCTGGCTCTTCCACAGAGGGATGGTGTTCACCAGCGAGGACTGGATCTTCTCGATCATCAACGTGTCGTTGTTCTGCAACAGCCGGGTCTGGGGGCCCATCTGCACGCGAGATCATCCGGGTGAGCTCCAGATCGTGGAGCTTCTTTTCAAACCGGTTGCACATCTGCACAAGATCGTTATAGGCCTGGGCGTCCTCCTCGGCAAGCCGGTCTTTTCCGCCTTGATGCGCAGCTCCTCCATCTCGGGCGCGCACCTCCGCCAGCCGTTTCTTGCCGGCCAGAATGTACATGGTCAGTTCCTTGTAGTACTTCAGGTTCAGCTCATACATCTGGTCGAACATGGCCACGTCCTTCAGCAGGGTGATCTGGTGCTGCTCCAGAGACTGGGCGATCTTGTCCACGTTGGCCTCTACCTTGCCGTACTGGGCCTTCATGGTTTCCAGACGGTTGCCGGTTTTTTTGAACAGGCCCGCCAGGCCCTTCTTTTCCTCGTCCTGGCCGAAGCCCTTCAGCTCCACCACCAGCTGGCTCAGGTCCTTGCCGATCTCGCCCAGATCCTTGTTGCGGACGCTGTTCAGGGCATTTTCGGAGAAGCCTGCCACGCTTTTCTGGGCGGCGGCGCCATACTGGAGGATCATATTGGTGTCGCGGATGTCGATCTTGCGGGAGAATTCCTCCACGGCCTGCTTTTCCGCGTCAGTCAGCAGCTTGTCGTCCATCTCCACGGGCTCGATTTTCTTTTCCTCCTCCACCTGGGGGGCCTCCGGGGCTTCCGGAGTCAGGGTCAGAGTGGGCACTGCCTCGGCGGCAGCGGCGGTGGGGTCCAGGGTCAGCTGGGGGGTCATGTTATCGGTCATGGTTATCGTCCTTCCTTATATCATTAAAAATGTTAAAGCTCCAATTGAATGCCGCCGTCCTGGGGGCCGCTGTCGTCGGACGGGGCCTGGGTCCGGTGAATGGGGTCGTCGCTGAGGCCCTCCCGGGCCATCATGTTGTCCAGCACCGTGATATCCGTGGAGATATCCAGGGCCTGGTCGCCGAACAGGCTGTCCAGCTGCCGCTCGAAGGCAGTGACGATGGTGCCCATCATGCCCCGGACCCGCTCCATAGTGCCGGTGATGTTCTCGCCCTGGACCCCCTGATGACTCATGTCGTCATAGGCGCGCAGCAGCTTCAGGGTGGTGGGCAGGTAGTAGCTCATGAATTTGCGGATCTGGGGCAGCTGAGTGGGATCCTTCTGCACCTGCCGGAAGATCTTGCCGGATACCTGCTCCAGGCGGTCGATCTGGGCGCTGATGGCCGCATCCTGGATGCTGTCGTTCAGGCGGCGCATTTCGTCCAAAGCCTTCTGGCCCTCGGATACCATCTTGTCCAGCTCCGGATTGCCGGTGGTTTTCGGCTCCTCCGGCACCTCCTCCACAACATCCTTGCAGAACAGGCGGGCGATGCCGTACACCGCGGCGGAGGCCGCCAGCACGATGACGAAGTGGCCCACCCGATACAGGGGGAACAGCAGGGCATACAGCACACCGCCGCTGCGTATATGGGCGCAGCCGATTTATGCACGATCTTTTTCATTGCACGCCTCCGTTTCTGACCTGTCACATACAGTTGGTTCGATTATACCCCATGCGCTCCCCCGGTCAAGAAAAAATCCCAATATCGGGACGTCCCACCGGGTCATCGCCCCTCCGGTCGCCGAAACCCGGACGATGCTCTCCCACCGGCAAGCGGATGCGGCAAATCGGCAAGGGCAGGCATGCCCTCCGGCGTGCCTGCCCTTGCCCGCTTATCACATTTGCAAGCCGTCTCCCCCACCCGCAGACCTACCGCAGTGGGATGCCCCGGCTTCCGTCAGTGGGATCCACGAACAGCGGCAGCTGGGGCGGTGCATAGGTCCACCAGATGGCCAGCCCCCACACCGCCAGCAGCGTCACGCCGCCTAAGATCTGCCACACCGGCCCGTCCAGCACCCGCCGGGCCTGAACGCTCCAGCTGACCCAAAAGGCCAGCAGCACCGCCAGCTGGAAAATCAGTACATCCACCCACATGATCCCCCGGCCCAAAATTCCCTGATAGGTGTAAAACAGCGCCGGGATGGCCGCAAGACCCGTCAGCATCCCCAGCCCACGGGCGGGCAGCAGGGAGCCGTGACCCTGCAGGGGCGATGCGCTCCACCAGCGACCACAGCACCCACGGAGTGATGAAAGCTTCATGTGCTCCCAGGTGGATTCGTTGACGGCGGCCAGTGGCGCCGCTATGGGACTCTGCCCCGTCCAGTCGTAGATAAAGTGCAGCAGGTTCCCCGCCGCCAGCACCACCAGCAGACCAACCGTCTCCCAAGTGCGCCACCGTTTTTCTGCCATGTAAAAAGCCCTCCGTTTCCATGTACCTGATACCTCAGTGTACACGAAAACGGAGGGGCTTATACCTACTCTGGTTTTTGGACATTTTCCGGACAAAAACCGGACAGAATTTTCCCTTACCGACGGGGAAGATCACAACACCCGACGTCCCTTTGGACGTCAGATCCAGCGTCTCCCCGTCAGTCGGTGTACCGGCTGCTCCGGGAGGCGGGAGAGAAAGTCCTCCAGCGTGGTCAGCTCCGGGAAGCCCTGCTCCCTCTCCGGAAATGCATGGGCAGCACCAGTCGGGGGTGCAGCCGACGCACCAGCTCCGCCGCCGCAGCGGCATCGATGGTATAGGTGCCGCCCACCGGCAGCATCAGCGCATCGCAACCCGAAATTTTTCTCCTCCTGCGCCGCTGTCAGGGGCGCAGCCCAAGTCCCCCAGATGCACCACGGTCATGCCCTCCGCCCGGAAGATATGAACGGTGTTATCGCCCCGGAGGGCGCCCTGACAGTCGTCGTGGAAGGTGGAGAACGTCTCCACCGTAAAGGGATTTTCCCCGCCGGGCAGCAGCGTCACCGCCTCCAGACAATCGTGGTCAAAGTGGTGGTGACTGATATAGACGGCGTTGGCCTCCACCCGCAGCGGCGGATAGCCCGCCACAACCCGATAGGGATCGATGACCAGCCCGTAGCCCGCCGACTCCAGCCGAAAGCAGCTGTGGCCCAACCATGTGATATACATAAGCGCCTCCTGTCACGAATTTTTAGAATCCCGGGACTGATCCGATCAAAATGCCATAGCAGCAGAATATGTTCCCATGATAGCCGAATAGAATGATGTGTGCATCAGACCGGATCAGTCCGCATCAGCCCTGCCAGAGCATCTCCCGGTCGATCTCCTTCAGGCTGTGGGCGCCGCACATGGCCATGGTATCCGACAGCTCATCCGTCAGCTTGCGGACGTAGGCTGCCACGCCCTCCTCGCCGCCGCCATAGACCATGGTGACGAAGGGACGGCCGATGAGAACGCCGTCCGCCCCCAGTGCCAGTGCCTTGAACACATCCAGCCCTGTGCGGATGCCGCCGTCCACCAGCACCATGACCCGGTCGCCCACGGCGTCGGCAATGGCGGGCAGCACCTCCGCCGTGGCGGGACACTGATCCAGCACCCGGCCGCCGTGGTTGGACACCACGATGGCGGAGGCCCCGGCCTCCACCGCCTTCTCCGCCCCACGGACGGTCATGATGCCCTTGAGGATAAAGGGCTTTCGGGCGTGCTCCGCCACCTCACGCAGCTCCGCCACGGTCTTGCTGCCGGCAGGCGGCATCCGGTTGCGGAGGAAGGGCAGACCGGCGGCATCGATGTCCATGGCAATGGCCATGGGGTCGGCGGTCAGGGCCAAGTCCAGCTTCTGCATCAGGGTCTCCCGGTCCCATGGCTTCACCGTAGGCACGCCGCAGCCCTGCTGGGCCCGGATGGCCTGCGTGGCTCCCTCCATCACCGCCGGGTCCACGCCGTCGCCGGTGAAGGCGACGATGCCCGCCTTGGCGCAGGCCGCCAGCAGCAGCCGGTTATAGGTCAGATCGTCGTACTTATCCCCGTAGTGCAGCTGCATGGCTCCCACGGGAGCCGCCATCACCGGCAGGGCCAGCCGGTGGCCGAAGAAGTCGAAGGATGTATCGGCCCGGCGGTTTTCACCGATGGTATCCAGATTCACCCGCAGCTCCTGCCACTTCTGGTAGTTCCGGGCAAAGCCGGTGCCGGAGCCCTTGGCGCCGGGGCCGGGGATGGTATTCTTACACGCCTGTCCGTTGCACACGGGACACGCCTTGCAGTAGGGGCCCATGCAGGTGCGGGCGTTTTGCAAAATTTCCTGATATTCCATACGTTTGAAACCTCCGGGTATTGATGAAGCTATTTTACTCCCGTTTTGGTCGCTCTTCAAGACATTTGAAGGGGTTTTCCATGATTGTGAAAAGTGACGAAAGAATTTCTGTATCCAATTTTTGATTCATCAGTTTTTGCGTAAAAAGTGAATGGGAGTCTTTTGGTGTATTTTTTGTGAATTTGCTTTTATTTGAAGGAAAAAATGTTTTTGAAAAAATTTTCAAAAACATTTTTCCCGACTTTCACAGAAAAATCCTGTCACAAATTCCGCAAGCGTTCCGCCGCTGCCGCCGATTTTTGCCCCGTTTTTCCCTTTTAAGCGGTTTTCCTTGCAGGAAAAATATTATATAAAAATGACGAACGACTCCAAACTAATTTTTAGGTGCTTCGAAAAAAAGTTTGAAAATTTGACGGAGCGGACGGCGTTTTTTTATAATGTGCAGTGGGACAAAAAGAATCTCCCGTCCCTCTGCCGGCTCCGGGAGAAAACAAGGAAAAGAGAGGAAAAGTCTTTATGGAAAAGTACCTGGTCCTAGCCACGTTTGTTGGCTCCATCATTGCACTTCTCTTTGTGGTCATCACCGCAAAGAAGGTGCTGCGCTTCTCGGAGGGCACCCCCTCATGCAGAAGATCTCCCAGTCCATCCGTCAGGGTGCTAACGCATACCTCAAGCGCCAGTATTCCGTGGTAGGCGTGTTCTTCGCCTGCATGGTGGTGGTGCTGTGCATCATGGCAGCCTGCGGTCTGCTGACTTGGTTCGTGCCCTTCGCGTTCCTGACCGGCGGCTTCATGGGCTTCACCGTGGTGGGTCTGGGCCTGCTGGATATCAGCGTGTGGTTCATGCTGTTGCGCTTCGTGTTCAAACTGGAGGCCGCTGACATCACCAGCGCCATGCTGACCTTCGGCATGGGCGCCAGCTCCATGGCGCTGTTTGCCCGCGTGGGCGGCGGCATCTTCACCAAGGCGGCCGATGTGGGCGCCGACCTGGTGGGCAAGGTTGAGGCCGGTATTCCCGAGGACGATCCCCGCAACCCCGCTGTTATCGCGGATAACGTAGGTGATAACGTGGGAGACGTGGCCGGCATGGGCGCAGACCTGTACGAGAGCTATGTTGGCTCCATCATCTCCGCCTCCGCCTTGGGCGTGGCCGCCTTCAGCGGTCAGGCCTTCAAGGCCATGGCTATTCCCATGGTCATGGCGGCGGTGGGCATCATCTGCTCCATCATTGGCACTTTCTTCGTCAGCACCGACGAAAACGCCGACCAGCGCACGTTGCTCAAAGCACTGTCCCGCGGCACCAACCTGGCGGCTATCCTCATCGCCGTCATCGCCTGCCCGCTGGGTGATCTCCCTGCTGGGCATCGAGCATCTGGGACTGTACTTGGCCATTCTCTCCGGTCTGGTCGCCGGCGTGCTGATCGGTAAGGCCACGGAGTATTACACTTCTGATACCTACAAGCCGACCCAGGAGCTGAGCAGCAAGAGCCAGACCGGCTCCGCTACCATCATCATCGGCGGTCTTGGCCTGGGTATGCTTTCCACGGCGGTGCCTATCGTGATCGTGGCGGTGTGCATCCTGTTGGCGTTCTTCCTCTCCGGCGGCGCTGCCAGCACCGGCATGGGCCTGTACGGTATTGCTTTGGCGGCAGTGGGTATGCTGAGCACGCTGGGCATCACCCTGGCCACCGACGCCTACGGCCCCGTGGCCGACAATGCCGGCGGTATCGCTGAGATGGCTGGCTTGGCTCCCGAGGTTCGCCAGCGCACAGACGCGCTGGACTCTCTGGGCAACACCACGGCAGCTACCGGCAAGGGCTTCGCCATCGGCTCAGCCGCGCTGACGGCTCTGGCACTGATGGCTTCCTATATCGAAAAGGTCAAGGAAGTGGGCGCGATGTCACCTTTGAGGACTTCTCCCTGATGAACCCCGTGGTGCTGGTGGGCCTGTTTATCGGCGCGTGCCTGCCCTTCGTGTTCGCAGCGCTTACCATGAACTCCGTGGGCCGCGCGGCCCAGAGCGTGGTGCTGGAGGTACGCCGCCAGTTCCGCGAGATCACCGGCCTGATGGAGGGCAAGGCAGATCCCGACTACGCGCGCTGCGTGGATCTGTGCACCAAGGCCAGCCTGAAGGAGATGGTGCTGCCCACCGTTATCGCGGTGGTGACGCCCATTGTGGTAGGTATGATCCTGGGTTTCAAGGGTGTGGTCGGTCTGCTGGCCGGTGCCACCGTTACTGGTTTCCTGATGGCTATCTACATGGCCAATGCCGGCGGTGCGTGGGATAACGCCAAGAAGTACATCGAGGCCGGCAACTTCGGCGGCAAGGGCAGCGATTGCCACAAGGCCGGCGTGGTGGGCGACACCGTGGGCGATCCCTTCAAGGACAAGTGCCAGCGGATCTATGGCGGCGTCCAGCAGACGGTTGGTGGACAGCGCCATGGCGTTGGGTGCAGGGCCACCAGATTTTTCACGCACCGGTGGAGGGCCTTCTCCCCGATCACCCGGCGCAGGAAGTCCTCCGCCGGCGGCAGACCCGCCTCCTCGTGGCCGTAAGCGTGGATGACGCCGCCTGACTCCCCGTGGTGGCGGCGACCTTGCCGAAGTCGTGGGCCAGTGCCGCCAGCATCAGGGCCATGGGCTGGGCTGCTTGGGGCCGCAGCTCGGCGGCGGTATCCAGCACCGCCATGGTGTGCTCCCACACATCCCCCTCCCCGTGGTAGCGGGGCGGCTGGGGACGCCCTGTAAGCGCTGCACCTCCGTGAACCACGGGCGCAGCTGGTGCATGGTATCCAGTGTGCGGAAGAAGATGGAAGGGCGGGGCGCCTGCAGGAGGGCCTTTTGCAGCTCCCCTCCACCCGTTCACGAGACAGGGCCGACAGATCCATGGTGCGGCACAGGGCCACCGTCTCCTCCGCCACGGTGAAGCCGAAGCGGGCGGCGAACTGCGCTCCCCGCAGCACCCGCAGGGGATCCTCCGGAAAGGATTGGTCATCCACATGGCGCAGGAGGCCCCGACGGAGGTCCTCCCGGCCGCCGAAGAAGTCCAGCACCTGACCGGTGAGCACGTCCTCCATCAGGGCGTTGACGGTGAAATCCCGGCGGCGGGCGGCTCTCTCCGGCCCCAGCCACGGATCCACCTCCACGGTGAAGTCCCGGTGGCCCCGGCCCACGGCGGCCTCCCGCCGGGGCATGGCGATGTCCAGTCCGCAGCCCGCCAGTCCGTAGACGCCAAAGCTGGCCCCACCGTCCGACGGCCGCCCATCCGGTCCAGCACGATCTCCAGCTGCTGGGGGTGACGCCGTGGACCTCGATATCCAGATCCTCGCTCTCCCGGCCCAGCAGGCGGTCCCGGACGCAACCGCCCACATAGTAGACGCTGCCGCCCAGCGGCTGCACCTCCTGTGCGATGCGGCGGGCCGTCTCACGATCCCGTGTCATGCAGTCTCCCCTCCTTGCGAAAAAAGCCGTGGCCATGGGCCACGGCTTTTGTGTTCACGCCAGAATGTCCCCAGATCGTCGAAGGTATGGGCATTGGTGACCACCACCACGTGGTCGCCCTCCTGAATGATGCTGGTGCCGCCGGGGATGATGATCTCGCTGCCCCGTGCAATGGCCGCCACCAGCACGTCGTCCTTCAGGGACAGCGCCCGCAGGGGCTTATTCAGCACCGCACGGCTCCGGGCCGTGGCGGTGAACTCCAGCGCTTCCACGGCGCCGCCCAGCATCTTATACAAGCTCTCCACGGCGCTGCCCTCGGAATTGGCCAATGCCCGGACGTAGCGGGTGATCTGGTTGGCCACGATATCCTTGGGACTGACGATGCTGCCCACCCGCATATCCCGGACCAGATCCATGTAGTTGGGGCGGGTCATCTTGGCCAGCACCTTGGGGACGCCCGCCCGCCGAGCCGTCAGGGCCATCAGCAGATTCTCCTCGTCCCGGCCCGTCAGGGAAACGAAGGCATCCGCCTGGAAGGTATTCTCGCTGGTCAGCAGCTCCTCCTCCCGTGCCGTCGCCCTCGATGATCATGGCCGTAGGCAGCTGGGCCGCCAGCTGAAGGCACTTATCGTGCTTCTGCTCCACGATGCAGACCTTGGTATTGCTCACCGCCAGCTCCCACGTGAGATACATGGCGATGCGGCTGCCCCCCAGCAGGGACACGGTTTTGACCCGCTGCTGGGTGCGGCCCATAGCCCGCAGCATCTTCTGGAGCTCGGACTTGGTACCCACCATGTAGAGCTTGTCGCCCTCTCTCGGCACAAAGTTGCCGTTGGGGATGATGCACTCGTCCCCCCGCTGGGCGGCGCAGATCAGCACCTCCGCCGAGCGGATACGATGGAACTCGCTGAGGGCCACCCCGTAAAACCGGTCCTGCCCGTCACCTGTATGCCGATCATGTCGATACGGCCGCCGGCGAAGGGCTCCACGGAGGAGGCGGAGGGGAAGCTGAGGATGCGGGCGATCTCCCGTGCCGCCGCCAGATCGGGGTTGATGACCATGTCCATCCCGATCTCCCGCTTCAGCAGGGCGGCGTCCCGGCGGTAGTCCGGATTCCGCACCCGTGCGATGGTGTGCTTGGCCCCCATGGTTTTTAGCGATGAGGCAACACACCAGATTCGTCTCGTCCAGATTGCTGACAGCGATGACCAGATCCGCCGTCCGGGCGCCGGCCTCCTCCAGCACGCTGATGCTGGCGCCGTTGCCCTCCACGCACATGATGTCCAGGGTGCTGTCGGCACGGGCCAGCGCCACCGGGAGGAGTCCACCATGGTGATGTCGTGGCCCTCCACCGCCAGCTGGCGGGCGATAGCGTAGCCCACCTTTCCGTTTCCTACAATGATGATCTTCATGAGCCTGACTGTTCCTTTCCCGGTCGTTCCGGCTGCTCTTTTTCCGGAGGTATTGCTTCTTGCGGCGGCTTCCCCTGCGTCTGCTTAGGTGGCTCCGCCGGTTTGGGTGGATCTGCCTTTCCCGGCTGCTCTGCCGATTTAGGCGGCTGTGGCTGTCGGGGCGGCTGCGTCGACCCGGAAGGCTTCTGCGCCGCAGCTTCCTGCCGTGTCGGCCGGGCAGCCTTTTCCGCCGCCTTTTCCTCTGCCGCACGACGGCGCTGGGTGCGCCGGTGCAGCACCACCGCATTCAGCTCACCGCCTAAAATCAGCACCGTCCCGCTCATATATAGCCACAGCAGCACCACCACAATGGTGGCAATGGAGCCGTAGAGCTGGGTATAGTGTGCCAGATTTTCCACATAATAGGAGAAGGCCAGCGACAGCAGCATCCACGCCGCCAGCGACACGGCCACGCCCGGTGCCACCTCCCGCAACGGGCATCGGCGGCCCAGCGCCAGCATATACAGCACCGTCACCAGCACGAACATCAGCAGCGCCACCGCCACGAAGCGGAGCTTGCTCCAGAGGTTGATGAAGCCGTCCGGTACGGTGATGATCCCCGACACAAAGTACAGCGCCCGGCGGCCCACGGTGATCATCAGCAGCGTCAGGCCGATGGATACCATGAGCCAGATGGCGAAGAGAAAAATTTTCAGCTGATCCAGCAGGATGTTCTTGGGCTGGCCCTTACCGAAGGCCTTGCGCAGTGAGTGCAGCAGGCAGCCGGTGGCCCGCATGGGGAACCAGATGGAAAACACCAGACTGAACCACATGAGCTGGCGGCTGGCGTTGCCGGAAACGTATTCCAAATAGCCCCGCACCACCTCCGCCACGTCCCCGGCACGATCTGCCGCAGGCCGGTGACGATGCTGTCCACATCCAGCTCCAGAATACCCAGCAGGGTGCTGACAAAGATCAGCAGCGGGAAAATAGCGAACAGCAGGTAGTAGGTCAGGGCTGCGCTGTCCCGTGCCACGTCATGGAGATAGTACCGGCGGATCATCTGCGCCGCCGTTTGCCCCAGCGCCGTGCGGGGTGAGTACCTTACGCATAGTTCGCTCCTCTCTGTTTCAGCTTATTATTGTAGCACAGCTGTGAGCAAAATAAAAGGAGATTTTCCATTACACGGAAATCTCCCACCTGTTTTTATCATAAATATTCCAAAAGTGTTTCTTTTTGTAAAATTTTGTTTTTCCGCTGAAAATTTAGAAACTATTCACTATTTAGTATTGGCATTTAAAAAAAGCGTGTTATAATACGTACGATCGGAGTTGTCTCCCGTGCATAGAAAAATTTGTAAAGAGGGTCTAAACTATGGATAACTTAACGAGAATCGTCAAAACCGAAATTTCCCGTCAGTACAAGAGCGTGCGGCAGTTTGCTTTTTGCGGTCAATATCCCCTATCTACCATCAACAGTGCGCTGCACAACGGCATCGGAGGTTCCTCCTTCGACACGGTGGTGCAGATCTGCCAGACGCTGGGGATCAAGGCCATCTCCAGCGATGCCTCCTTCTATCTGACGGAGGACACCCAGCAACTGCTGGATCAGTATGCCCAGTTGGACGACTACGGCCGCCACACCATCGCCTCGGTGATGAAGGTGGAATACGACCGCTGCTCCACGCAGGGCGCCCGAAGCACAAGCGGCAGCGATTATGAGCTCCGCCCCAGTGTCAACGTCTCCTCCGACCTGGGCGGCTCCTCGGTGGAGCCGCTCCAGGTACTCAGCGACCATCGCAGTCTGTAACCTACCAAACAGAGCTGTGACAAAATCTGCCGGAGATTTGCGGCTCGGTTGGTTTTTGTGTCGCCAGCCACGGGCTCTCCCCACTTGGGGGAGGGCCCGTGGTTTATAGGGGAGTTATGGTGCGTGATAGGGGAGTTTACTGTTCCTTGCGCTTGCCGCTGCGCAGCAGGGGCTGCAAGGCTCATGCCGCACAGGGCCGCCAGCCCCATCCACAGGCCGGTGTCGCCGGTGTCTCCGGTGGGAACGGCAGGGGTGGTGGGCTCTGCGGGAGCGGGCAGCTTGGCCACGGACTCGGTCCGCAGCACCTGGCCGCACACGGTGCAGGCGTAGGTCTTGACGCCCTCACGCTCCGTGGTGGCGGGGGTGGTGATCTTGCCCTCGCCCTCCGTATGCTGGGCGTTCACGGTGAAGGTAACGGTAACGGTGTTGCCGAAGCGGTCGGTGGCCGTCAGGGTCTGGACGCCCTCGGCAGCGGAAACGGTGAGCTTACCGTCCACCAGCTCCACGGGCTGGCCGTTGAGGGTCACGCTCTTCAGATTGGGGTCGGTAACGGTGATCTCTGCCGTCAGGCAGTAGGTGCCGCCGTCCGTGACGCCCTCCACCGCAGGAGCCGCCTCGTCGATGAGCTTAGAGCCCACCTTGGTGCGGGTATCCGTCAGGCCGCAGCCGTGGTCGCACTGAGCCGTCTCCGTGCCGTCGTCGTCATAGGTGGCGTTGTTGTCGTAGACGTAGTGGGTGAAGCTGTGACCCATGGCCTCCTGATAGAAATCCTCCGGGCCGGTGTAGGTCTTGCTCTCGTCCAGCTTGCCGTCGGCATCAGCGAAGTAGCTGCCGCAATCCGGGCAGTACCAGTAGGCGGCGCAGCCGTCCTGCGTGCAGGTGGCGGGGTCGCCTGCCGTGCGCTGGGCATTGGCGTGGTGGGTAGCCGGAATGACGGTATCGGTGATGGGCTGAGCAGCTGCTGCGTCAGCGAACAGCTTGTGGCAGTCGCTGCACTGCCAGTACTCCAGGCTGCCCGGCTGGGTGCAGGTGGCGGCGGTTCCGTCGTGATGGGTCAGGTCATGATGGTTGGGATCCGTGGTGCCATAGGTAGCGCCGCAGATGCTGCAGGTGGCCCTCTTGGTGCAGGTGGCGGTGCCGTCATGGCTGCCCAGAGAGTCCTTCACCTGACAGCCGGGAACGGCGCAGTACCGCCAGTGCTGGGTGTCATCGTGCTGCCAATCGCCCCACTGGTGGTTGCCGGTGTGGGTGATGGTAAAGGTCCAGCTGGGATCGGTCAACTCACTGACGGCGTTGATGTCCTCGTTGCCGGGAACGGTGACGTAGACCTGATAGGTACCCATATCCGTGGGAGCGGCCACGACCTTGCCGTTTTGCTTATAGATGACGGTAAAGGTGTTGTCGGGCCAATAACCCATGCCCATGGTCCGGTCGCCTCCGGTGCTCCAGCGAACGGTGGCCTCCTTGGCGGTGCCGTCATACTCCAGATTTTCCGGAGCGGTGAAGGTGAAGTCGCCCGCTGTGGGAGTGCGCTTCACGATCTCCCACTGGAGCTTCTTTTCGCCGGTGGTGCCGTCACTCCACTTGAAGCCCGCTGCGGGACGGACGGTAACGGTATAGGTGCCCACGCGGCAGGCACTATAGCCGCTGCCCACAAGCTCGTAGCCATAGACTTCGCCGGGCAGCAGACCGTACTGCCAGTTGCCGTTATAGGTGAAGGGGCCGTAGACCGTGGGAACCGGGATGGCCTCCAGATACTGGTTCAGGGTGACAGTAGTGGACGGAGAGGGCTTCCGGGTCTCGGTAGCCGCATAGCGGACCTCATAGGTGCCGGCCAGAGCGGAGGTGAAGGCGCTGCCGCACTGGCTCCATCTGGTGCCGCCCACGGGGCGATACTCCATGCTGCTGTTGGTGCCGTTGATGCGGCCGTAGCCCGTCCGACTCTGGGGATGGGTCACGGTGAGACCCGTGGGGGGGCTGGGTCTGGGCCGTTTTCTCCGTGGGGGCGGTGAGTGTCATGGCGGTATCCGCCGTGGCTGTACCTGTGACACGGATGGTATAGCTGTCGACCTTGGCGGCGGTGATGCCGTTGAGAGTCACGCTGTACCCGTCGGGGATGTAGTAATTGTCGGGATCGGTAACGCTGATGGTGATGGGCGTCAGGTCAGACAATCCTGCGTCAGCCGGCCGCCGTTCTTATAGGTGAGGCCGTTCGGCAGGGTGACGCTGACCTGATAGGTCTTGAGGCGGAGATAGATCAGGCCCTCAGAGTTCAGATAGGTCTCGTAGCCCGCCCGGTCGGCGCTGACGTACTGAATGCTGCCTGTGCAGGCGTCGCTGCTGATCTGGACGGTCTGTCCGCTGGCGAGGGTCCTGCCGCTGCTGATGCCGATATCGGCACCGCTGCTGAGTCTTCTGGCGCTGACCTGCTGCGACGAGTTCTCCAGATACAGGTTGTTGTCCTGATCGTCCTTATCGACGTTGTTCTGGATGATGGAGCGGCCGGACAGGGTGATGGTATGGTCGTAACCACGGGCAAACACGCCGCCGCCACGGTCATCGACGGTGTTGTCCTGAATGGAGCCGCCACTCATGCTGAAGCTGCTCTTGGAATAGAGGTACACGCCGCCGCCATCGCCGCCACGGCGATCATCGTTCCCGTATTTGTTCTTATAGTTGGCCAGACCGGCGAAGTTGTCGCAGATCTCGCCGCCTCTCATGTCGAAGGTGCCTGCCACGTACACGCCGCCGCCGAAGCCGCCGCCGAAGGTGGTGCTCTCCTTATAGTCGACCGCACAGGCGTAGTTGCCGGAGATGCGGGCGGTGCCGGAGAGGTCCAGAGTCGCATACAGATCCACATACACACCGCCGCCGCCGTCAAAGCCCAGGTCGTCATTGGTGCTGTTGACACGGTTGCCGCTGATCTCGCCGCCGGAGAGGTTCAGCGTGCTGCTGCGGCTCTGGAGGCCCTTGACGTATACACCGCCGCCGAGGGTGTTGGAGATGTTATCCTTGATGGTGCCACCGGTCATATTCAGGGGTGGAGCCGGAAACCAGGACAACGGCAGCACCGGCGGAAGCATCGGTGTAGGTGGTATCATTGCGGCTGATCTCGCCGCCATACAGATTCATCGTGGCGTTCTCATTATACACGGCATGGGACTTATTGCCGGTGATCTTGCCGCCGCAGAGGTTGAAGGTACCCCTGTTGAACACAGCGGCGGGGTAAGGGGCGCTGTTTTCGGAGCTGTCCAAGCCGGTGATCTCGCCGCCGAACATATTAAATTTGCAGCCGGCGTCGATCTCTATGATGCAGGTACCCTTTGGGATCCGCCGTGTCCTTGCGGGTGATCTGGCCGGCCTCCTCGGCGCAGTCGGTGATGGTCAGGGTATGATAGTTCGTCACATGAATGTATGGGCGATAATACCCGTTTTCCAGAATGATATTGTGCCCGTTGAGGCAGATCCGCACATCATCCAGGTCGCTGCCCCACCCCTCATCGGTGGTGGTCACATCATTGAGCAGATAGTAGCAGCCGTGGCTCTTGACGGACTTCAGGCTGCTGATGCCGACCCACTTGGTGTCCTTGTCGTGGTCGTGGTAGGGACCATAGCTCTGGTTCTGCAGGCACACGCAGTGGATGTGCTCCCTCATTGGCCAGCAGGTCCAGATTGAAGTTGACGGACCCGTTCTTCGTGACGGCGCAGTTGGCGCGGTCACTGGTAAACACATTGGTATCGGAGGAGCCCCGCACGATGCGATAGGCGGGGATCAGATCGGCGTTGAGGCCGATGCGGGAGTCGGAGGAAACATTGCCTGCAAGGACGGCCTGATCCTCCGCCGAGGCAGCCACGTGCAGGTTGCTGGCGGCCTTGTCGTCCCCCCTGCGTATTGCCGGTGATATTCACTGTACCGGCTACCTTGCAGGTGGTCATACCACCGAAATACACACCGCCGCCGGCGATCCCGGCGGTGTTGCCGGTAATAGTGCCGCCGTTGAGATTGATCTTGGCGGTGTCGTTGGAGCCATACTGCTTGTTGGCCTCGCAATATACGCCGCCGCCGTACTTCCGGGCGGTGTTATTGGCGATGGTGCCGCCGTTCATGGTGAAGGCAGCCAGTATATTCGCCACATACACACCGCCGCCGTAATCGGCCTCGTTATCCTCCATGCGGGCGGTGCCGTTCATGACAAATTCCGACGTGCTGGTATACAGGCCCGCAGCGCCGCCGTCGTAATGCTGGCTCTTGCAGTTGCGGAGCACGGCGCCGTCATCCAGCGTCAGCGTGCTGTACCGGCTCAAGTAGATGGCAGGGTCTGTGGCGACCGTCTTGTCGCCGCCGCCGTCCACGGTGATATCCTTCAGGGTCAGGGTGGCATAGGCGGGATGATCCGAGCCTCCTGCGCCGCTATACCCCCTGCTCACCGGTCAGATTGAACAGGCTGCCCTTGAAGCCCTCGGCACGCACCAGCTTGCTATTGGCATCGGCGCCGCTGATGACCACACGCTGGTTGTAATACTCGCACCAAGCCATGCTGCCGTTGGTGGTGCGGGTGGGTCTGATGTTCAGAGTTTCGCTGATTTCGATGGTACCGCTTACAACGATCTCGATGGTATTGTTGTAAGAGAGCTCACTCATGGCGCTTTTTGAGCTGCTCGAGGGTAGTCACCGTCGAGGTCCATGCCCATGACGTCTTGGGGACCAGACTCAGTACCATCACCAACGCTACCAGCACGCTGGCGATTCGCTTTTTCATAGATTTCCTCCCTGGCAGGTCTTTTGTATTTTGCAATTACCGCTTGCAACGACCTGCATCTTTCTGTATACTGAGCATATACCGTACACCAATGTACGATGCAAGTACTTTTTAAAAAAATATGGCAAAATCTGGAGAGTTCGTCATGAGTGAACACAACAGCCGTCTGATGTCCATCGGTGAGGTGGCCAAGTCCCTGCATATTACCCGACGCATGATCCTCAACTATGAGGACAAGGGCATTCTGCTGCCCGACGTAAAGACCGGCTCCGGCGGGAACCGCTACTACACCCCGGAGACCCTGACCCGCATCCGGGCCATCCGGCGCTTGCAGACGCTGGGTATCTCGCTGGATGAGATCAAGCTCTATTTCGAGGATGCCGCCGACCTGCGGGATATCATCGCCCGGCTGGAGAAACTACGGGACGAGCTGAACCTGTGCATTGAGAAGCTGCAGCTGCGGGTCCGGGAGAACAGCAACGAGGCCCCCATCATCCGCACCATCCCCCCTCAGACGGTGTACGTCTACCGCTGCCCTCCCCTACGGTGGAGGACCGCAAGGAGATCTTCCGGGACGTGATCCCCGCCGCCATGCGCCAGTACGGCACGGACTCCGCCAAGCGGATGTACTTCATCGACTACCCTATCGACGAGCCCAACGACATCAACTTCTGTGTGGCGGTGCCGGATGGCAGCAAGGGCCCCTATGTGCAGGACTGGCCGGAGGAGGAGGCCCTGTGCATCTTCTTCCACGGGGACTATGACGAGATCCCGGAGGTTCTGGGAGCGTCTGGTGGCCTACGCCAGGCAGCAGGGCCTGAAGCTGAAGGGTACCTGCCGCAACATCTATCTGGAGGCCCGCCCACCACAAGGACAAATCGAAGTTCGTCACGCAGGTGGCTCTGCCGCTGGTACCGGATGAGCTATGAGGAAGAAAACCGCCGCATCTCCTGCGGCGGTTTCGTCGTGTCGAAAAAAGTCTTTTCGCCACGACGGGACATCTTTCAGAGCTTCAAAAGCTCTGAAAGATGGGGATCATCATCGTGCAGGACACTCTTCCCGGGTTTCCCGCACACACCCTTCCGCCCCGTTGACGAAAGGTTCCCGCTCTTTTGGCTGGCCCAGAAACCGCCGCATCTCCTGCGGCGGTTTCTGTCGTGTCGAAAAAGTCTTTTCGCCACGACGAGACATCTTTCAGAGCTTCAAAAAGCTCTGAAAGATGGGGATCATCATCGTGCAGGACACCCTTCCCGGGTTTCCCGCACACACTCTTCCGCCCCGTTGACGAAAGGTTCCCGCTCTTTTTGGCTGGCCCAGAAACCGCCGCATCTCCTGCGGCGGTTTGTCGTGTCGAAAGTCTTTTCGCCACGACGAGACATCTTTCAGAGCTTCAAAAAGCTCTGAAAGATGGGGATCATCATCGTGCAGGACACCCTTCCCGGGTTTCCGCACACACCCTTCCGCCCCTGTTGACGAAAGGTTCCCGCTCTTTTGGCTGGCCCAGAAACCGCCGCATCTCCTGCGGTGGTTTCGTCGTGTCGAAAAAGTCTTTTCGCCACGACGAGACATTTTCAGAGCTTCAAAAGCTCTGAAAGATGGGGATCATCATCGTGCAGGACACCCTTCCGGGTTTCCACACACCCTTCCGCCCCGTTGACGAAAGGTTCCCGCTCTTTTGCTGGCCCAGAAACCGCCGCATCTCCTGCGGCGGTTTCTTTCATATCCGGAGGGGGGGGCGCATACACTGTCCGTGAAAGGACGGGATGCATTATGCGGGGAAAGACTTACTGCTACGCCGTGGCACGCTGCTGCTGATCCTGACGGCGCTGGTGGCCGCCGGTATTTTCATGGCCGTGGGAGGCTCCGGCTTCGTCAGCGCCTCCGCCGCCAAGCGGCAGCTTCCCATCTACTCGGTGGAGCGGGAGGAGAAGGTCTGTGCCATCAGCTTCGACGCCGCCTGGGGCAACGAGGACACCCAGCAGCTCATCGACATCCTGGGCAAATACAACGTCAAGGCCACCTTCTTCGTGGTGGGTGACTGGGTGGATAAGTACCCGGAGTCCGTGAAGGCCCTCCACGACGCCGGCCATGAGGTCATGAACCACTCCCTCCACCACGACCACTACAACGCCCTCACCGCCGATCAGGTGGTGGCGGACGTCACCGCCTGCAACGAGAAGATCGCCGCCATCACCGGCGTGACCCCCTGCCTCATCCGCTGCCCCTACGGCGAGTACGACGACCACGTCATCTCCGCCATCCGCTCCATGGGCATTGAGCCCATCCAATGGGATGTGGACAGTCTGGACTGGAAGGACTATGACGCCGACACCATCTGCCAGCGGGTCACCTCAAGCTCTCTCCCGGCAGCATCGTGCTATTCCACAACGCCGCCCTCCACACGCCGGAGGCGCTGCCGGCCATTCTGGACCACATGGCCCGTGAGGGGTATTCCTGCTTCCCATCAGCCAGCTGATCTATCGGGAGAACTATACCATCGACCACGCCGGGCGGCAGTTCTGTCAGGCCCAGAGCGAGCAGTGAAATTTTGCTGGTTTTTCAAGAAATCGGTTGATTTTTGCAAAAAATCTGATATACTCGAGGAAGGGACGTACGGTGTATTTTGTGCGTTCTGCAAAAAAACAAAAGGAGAGAGTATGGTATGATTTTGAGCCTGATTATCGGTATCCTGACGCTGGTGGCGGAGTGGATGATCTCCTGCTCGCCGTCGCCGGTGGGGTTCATGCCCATGACGCGGCCCCGGCGCTTGTTCAGGTCGCCCATCACGTCGCCCAGGTAGCTGTCGGGAATGGTGACCTTCAGCTCGCCGATGGGCTCCATCAGCACAGGCTTGGCCTCGGGCAGAGCGGCCTTGAAGGCCAGGTTGGCGGCCAGCTTGAAGGCGATATCGGAGGAGTCCACCGGGTGATAGGAGCCGTCCACCAGGGTGGCCTTCAGGAACACCACGGGATAGCCGGCCAGCACGCCGTGCTGGCAGCTCTCGCGCAGGCCCTTTTCAACGGCGGGGAAGTAGTTCTTGGGCACGGAGCCGCCGAACACGTTCTCCTCGAAGATCATATCCTCCTGCTCGTTCTGGGGCTCGAAGATGATATGGACGTCGCCGAACTGGCCGCTGCCGCCGGTCTGCTTCTTATACCGGCCCTGCTTGCGGACGGTGGAGCGGATCTTCTCGCGATAGGCTACCCGGGGAGCGGACAGCTCCGCGTCCACGCCGAAGCGGCTCTTCAGCTTGGCGCACAGCACGTCGATCTGGATATCGCCGGCACCGGAGATGACGGTCTGGTGGGTCTCGGCGTTGTTGACCACATGGAAGGTGGGATCCTCCTCGTTGAGCTTGTTCAGGCCGGTGCCCAGCTTCTCGATCTCCTGCTTGGTCTTGGGAGAGATGGCGCGGCTGTAGCAGGGCTGGGCATAGTCCATGCCGTGGAGCTTCACGATGTTCTTGGGATCGCACAGGGTATCGCCGGTCTTGACCCGGTCCATCTTGCCGATGGCGCCGATGTCGCCGCAGCAGATCTCCTTGGTCTCCTCGCCCTTCTTGCCCTTCATGACATACAGGCGGCCCAGCTTCTCGGTGTTGCCGGTGGTGGGGTTATACAGGGCCACGTCGCCGGTGACCTTGCCGCGGATGACCTTGATCATGGAATACTTGCCGTACTGATCGGAAATGGTCTTGAATACGATGGCGGCGGCGGCGCCGTTGGGATCGAAGGCCACCTGGATGTCGTTGCCGTTGTCATCCTGAGCGGCCTCGGCGGGCATATCGGTGGCCACGGGCACCAGGTCCAGGATGGTCTGCATCAGCATCTCCACACCCAGGCCGGTGATGGCGGAGCCGCACAGCACAGGGCAGACGCTGCCGTCGCGGACGCCCAGCTTCAGGCCCTTGGCCATATCCTCGGCGGACAGCTCCATGGTGTCGAAGAACTTCTCCATCAGCTCCTCGTCGGCGCCGGCGGCGGCCTCCATCAGCTCGGCACGCAGGGCCTCCACCTCGTCGGCCATGTCGGCGGGGATGGCGCAGGCAGCGGCCTTGCCGCCCTTGACCTCATAGGCGGTGTTGTGCAGCAGGTCCACAATGGCGGTGACCTTCTTGTTGCCGTCGATCACGGGAGCCACGATGGGCGCGATGGCCTGGCCGAACTTGCCCTTCAGGGCGTCCAGGCAGGACTGGTAGTCGCTGTTGTCCTCATCGGTGCGGTTGATGAAGATCATGCGGGGCTTCTTGCCCAGCATCTTCCAGGAGCGCTCCATACCCACGGACAGGCCGTCCTTGGCGGCGCCCACCAGCACGGCGCACTCGGCGGCACGGATGGCGGACAGAGCCTCGCCGGAGAAGTCGAAGTTGCCGGGGGCATCCATGACGTTGATCTTCACGCCCTTATAATTCACGGGAGCAAAGGCCAGGGAAGCCGCACCGGCTGTCCCTCCCCGCCTGGAATGGCACACCGACCGCCGCCAGAATGGAGGCAGCGGCCGCGGGGCAGCGCCAGCGGTGTCAGGATGATCTGCCAGCGATAGGAGACATCCGGCTGGTGGGACTCAAATGCAGGCCGGTGAAGCCCTCCGCCGTTCCCTGCTGCTTGCAGGCCCCGGCGCATAGGTTTCCTGCCGATCTCCCTCGCCGTACATGGTCGGATACGTTGTAGGGCGGCTCACCCCCAGATCGGCCAGCCCCGGAAGCCTGCGAGCCTGGCTTTGACGCCGCCAACAGCTGGCCCCACAGACACAGCAGCAGGGAGATGACCGGGACGGCCGCCAGCGGCAGCTGCTCCCCGTAATCAGGATGATCTGCCAGCCCAAGGCGGCGTAGACGCAGTCCCCCAAACAGGCCACCAGCGATGCCAGCAGCGCCGCCGCCTCGCAGGTGATGCGGCGCTGGGACAGCTGCTTACGGGCGCTGCGCCAGACCCGGCCGACAGGGCCAGTGCCAGCAGCAGCGATCCGCCGGGGATGATCCCCCGCAGCACGGGCAATGCCGCCCACAGCCGGGGGATATACAGCCCCAGCCCGTCCAGCACGGACAGCACCGTCAGCAGCACCGCCTCCGGCAGTACGCACCAGCACTGGCGTTTTAAGCGGGCGCAGCGGCGCTTCTCGGCGGACGGCCACGTCCATATCCGGCTCCGGATCGGGTTCCGGCTCCGGCTGAGGCTCCTGCGGCTGCTCCCACAGGGTCTCCGTATCCTGCGGGATGGGGGCGGCGCTGCGGGGCCTTGTCAGCTTCTCCCACCAGTGCCGCAGCACCTCCCGCAGGGGCGGACGCTCCTCCAGAATGCCGTCCTCCTGCTCCTCCAGCACGGAGGAGACGGTGTCATTCATGATCTGCTCCAAGGAGACTTTAGGGGCCTCCTGCGGTTCCGGCGTTTCCTGCGGCTCCTCCGCCGGTTCCTCCTCCGGGGCGTTCTCCTCCGAAGATGCTTCCGTGGCAGTGGTCTCCGCCGCCGGTTTCCCGTCCTCCTCCGGTACCGGTTGGTGCGAAGTGGATGATCTGCGTCTCGGGGGCTGGTCCTCCTCCGGCAGCAGCGGGCCGCCGGAGGAAAATACCTCCTCCAGCACCTCCGCCGGGAAATCCATATCCACCGGGTCGGCGCCGGGGTGAACCGCAGTCCCTCCGGCTTCCTGGGAGCTCCGCCGCAGCAGAGGTCTCCGGTTCAGCGTGGGGCTCCGGCTCTGCGGGAGCTTCCTGCTGAGCAGGGGCTTCTGCCGGAGCAGATCTCCGGGGAGTTTTCCCTCCGCAGCAGATCCTCCGTCCGGTACAGGTCGCTGCCGCTGCCGAACTCCGCCAGAATATCCTCCAGAGTAAACTCCGGTATTTCGTTGTGATCCTCTCGGTGTTCCATGGTACCTCTCTTTTAGATGCTCCGGGTCCTTACACGGTGCGCTGCCGCACCGCCTCATACAGCAGGATGGCGGCCGCCGCCGATGCGTTCAGGGAAGAGATCCTCCCCCGCATGGGGATGCTCACCAGAAAATCGCAGTTTTCCGCCACCAGTCGGCTCATGCCGTCGCCCTCGGAGCCGATGACGATGGCCGCTGGGCCCTTGAGATCGGCGTCATAGAGCCGGGTCGTTCCCTCGGCGGCAGTGCCGAATACCCACACCCCCTGCTTTTTCAGGTCCTTCAGCAGGGAGGGGATATTGGCCACCCGTGCCACCGGCATATAGCTGACGGCCCCGGCGGAGGTCTTGGCCACAATGGCCGTCAGACCGGCGCTGCGGCGCTTGGGGATGATGACCCCGTGGGCTCCGGCGCACTCGGCGGTACGGAGGATGGCACCCAGATTGTGGGGGTCGGAAATTTCGTCGCACACCACCAGCAGCGGCGCCTCCCCCTTTTCTTCGGCGGTATCCAGCAGGGATTGCACGGTCACATATTCCCGCATAGCTGCCAGAGCGATGACGCCCTGGTGGGCGTGGGTACGGCTCATGCCGTCCAGCTTGCGCCTGTCGGCCTCCACCACCACGATGCCCGGCTCCCGTGCCCTGGAGGCGATGTGGCCCAAGGTCTTGTCCGTCTCCCCCTTGGCCAGGTAGATCTTGTCGATGGTCTCCCCGGCGCGCAGGGCCTCGATCACCGCGTTGCGTCCCTCGATGACGCCATCCGCCTCTGCCTCCGGCCGTCTCTGTTCGTTGTCTCTCATAGGAATTTTCCTCGCAATGCATACATAATTAGTTTCAGTATACCATACTCTGGCCGGGAGATAAAGCGCCATTCATAGAAATTTTACAGGAAAATTCCAGCCGCTTGCCTTGTGAAGATACCTGAATTGTGATATACTACACGAAAATTAAAGCACTTCTGCGCCCCGCCCGGCGGGCTGCATGGAAGGAGACCGACATGGATCCCAACAACAAGAAAGACCAGAAAAATAACCCAGAACCGCAACCGCAATATGCGGGGGGTGGTGACCCTCATCATCTGGGCGCTGGTGCTGACGGTGGTGTTCAACTATATCAACGCTTACAGCAACAATCTCACCAAGCGGGCCAGCAGCCATGAGATCCCGTACAGCCAGCTCATCGACCTCATTCAGGGGATCAGGTGGCGGAGCTGAAGATCGAGAACGGCGTCCTATGCCACCCCGTGGACGGCTACGTCTACACCGAGGAGGCCACCGATAAGAACAAGGAACCCAAGAGCTATACCCAGAGGCAAAAACGCCTCTGATCCTGTATACCACCGCTCTCAATGACGCCAGTCTCCTGCCTCTGCTGGAGGAGCACAACGTCAGTACACCAGCCCCGTCAGACGCAGATGAGCCCCATTCTGGAGTTCATGATCACCTATGTCCCTTCCTGTGATCGTCCTAGCGGCCCTGTTCATGCTGGTGATGCGGATCATGGCCAAAAACGGCGGCATCGGCGGCATCGGCAGCGTTGGCAAATCCAATGCCAAGGTATATATGGAAAATCCACCGGCGTCACCTTCAAAGGACGTGGCCGGTCAGGACGAGGCCAAGGAGGTCGCTGGAGGAGATCATCGACTTCCTCCACAACCCCCAGAAGTACACGGCCATCGGCGCAAGACTGCCCAAGGGCGCTCTGCTGGTGGGCTCCCCCGGCACCGGCAAGACATTGCTTGGCCAAGGCCGTGGCCGGCGAGGCCAACGTCCCCTTCTTCTCCATCTCCGGCTCGGACTTTGTGGAGATGTTCGTGGGCGTGGGTGCCTCCCGTGTCCGTGACCTGTTCAAGGAGGCCGCCAAGGTGGCCCCTGCATCATCTTCATCGACGAGATCGACACCATCGGCAAATCCCGTGACGGCGGCCGCTTCGGCGGCGGCAACGACGAGCGGGAGCAGACCCTGAACCAGCTGCTGGCAGAGCTGGACGGCTTCGACCCGGCAAAGGGCATCATCGTTCTGGGCGCCACCAACCGCCCGGAGGTGCTGGATAAGGCCCTGCTGCGCCCCGGCCGCTTCGACCGGCGCATCACCGTGGATCGCCCCAATCCTGGCGGGCCGTCTGGCCACCCTGCAGGTCCACACCCGCAACATCCATCTGGCCGAGGACGTGAATCTGGAGAAGATCGCTCAGGCCACCGCCGGCTGCGTGGGCGCAGATCTGGCGAACCTTGTCAACGAGGCGGCTCTCCGGGCCGTGCGCAAGCTGGGCCGCAGCGCCGAGAATCAGAATGACCTGCTGGCGGCCTTCGAGACCGTCATTGCCGGCTCGGAGAAGAAGGGCACCGTCATCACCGACGAGGAAAAGAAGATCATCGCCTATCACGAGGTGGGCCATGCATTGGTTGCCGCCAAGCAGAAAAACGCCCAGCCCGTCAGCAAGATCACCATCGTCCCCCATACCGAGGGCACTCTGGGCTATACCCTCCACCTGCCGGAGGAGGAGAAGTTCCTCATGTCCCGTGAGGACATTCTGGCGGAGATCCGCACGCTGCTGGCCGGCCGGTCCAGTGAGGAGGTGGTGTTCCACTCCAAGTCCTCCGGCGCGGCCAACGACATCGAGCGGGCCACCGAGATGGCCCGGAATCTGGTGGCCCGGTTCGGTATGTGCGAGGAGTTCGACATGATGGCGCTGGGCAGCGTACAGAACCAGTATCTGGACGGCACGTACTCCATGAGCTGCGCTCAGGAGACCTACGCCGCCGCAGATCGTGCCGTCATCGCCATCATCCGTCAGTGCCATGAGGATGCCAGACGGATGCTGGAGGAGAACCGGGAGCTGCTGGACAAGATCGCCGCCTATCTGCTGAAGAAGGAGACCATCACCTGTCAGGAGATGATTGCTATCATCGAGGGCCGTGACCCTGAGACGGTGGACAACTACGGCGCTACCCGTGAGGAGAAGCAGCCCCTGTTCCGTCCCTCCTCCCCGGAGGTCATCGAGGCCCCTGCCAAGCACATCCACATCGTATCCGAGCCGGTGCCGTCCCCGGAGGAAAAGTCCCCGGAGGGCCGCAGACCCCGGAGGAAAAGTCCCCGGAGGAAGCCCAGCCGGATCGTGATCGGAGGAAAGTGAGCAGAAGTGACCCGCTCCCTGCGAAAGGAGGCAGAACCCATGAAATGTAAACGACTGTTGGCGCTGGCGCTGGCTGCGGCCCTGTGCATCGTGGCAGCGGCTTGCGGTACAAAAACAATGCGCCCGATCCCCCGCCAAGACGAACACCCCCACCGCCGCCCCCGGCGTACCCAGAACCGTGGGCGACACCGGCGAGCGGCACCGCCGGGAGGACGGCTCCTACGATGCCGGGGCAGGTGAACCGACTGCGGCGACCTATAACGGCAACGTCAGCTCCGCCCTGACGTCACCTCGGCGGCCCAGCTGCCGGACTACCCAGGAGTTGTCCGCCTACGACGATGCGTTCTTCAAGGGCCATGCGCTGGTGCTGGTGCAGGAGTCGGTGAGCTCCGGCTCCGTGGAGGTGGGCATCGAGGTCCGTGTCCCTGAAGGCGGACCACGCCGCCGTGGTGACGCTGACCCATCAGGGCCCCGGCGAGGGGCAGGTCGGCACCGCCGACATGGCCCCCATGGCTGCTGTGGACGGAGGTGGACACCGGACTGGAGGATTACCAGTGGACGGTGGCCAATCCGGCGCTGGAGTCCCAGCTGTCTCAGTATTGATAAAAAGCGATCCCCAACCCCTGTCTGCCACGCAGACGGGGTTTTTCGGCGCACTTCCCTGCCGTACCCCACTGGAAAATGCAGCGGAGATAGTGTATAATGGCGAAAGTGAGTAAAAACAGGAGGGACCCTATGAACATCAGGCAGCGCTTACACCTCTCCGGCATGGACAGCCACGCCCCGGAGCTGGCCCGGAAATGGGGGCTGGGGCTGGAGGTCACGGACTTCTGCTACGCCCCCATGCTGGACGACCCCGCCACCCTTCCGGCGGTTCGGGAGAAGATGGCGGCATCGACCATTTCTGGCTCCACGCCCCGTTTGCGGAGCTGGCTCCCTGTGCCGTGGACCCGCTGGTGCGGGAGGTGACGGCCCGGCGCTATCGTCAGGCTTTGTCCGCCGCCCGGCAGCTGGGCATCCGCCGTCTGGTGATCCACAGCGGCTATATCCCGCTCGTGTACTTTCCGGAGTGGTTCACGGAGCAGTCCGTGGCCTTCTGGCGGGAGTTCCTGCCGGAGGTCCCGGAGGATATGGTGCTGGCGCTGGAAAACGTCATGGACGAGACGCCGCAGCTGACGACGGACATCGTCCGTCAGGTGGATGATCCCCGGCTGGGCCTGTGTCTGGATGTAGGCCACGCCAATACCTGCGCCAGCCGGACACCTCCCATGGAGTGGATCGCCCCCATGGCCCCCTACCTGCGGCACGTACATCTGCACAACAATTTAGGGGATTGGGATCTCCACAACAGTCTGGGGGATGGCGAGATCCTCATGCAGCAGATACTGGCGGCGCTGCTGGAGCAGTGTCCGGCGTCCACATGGACCATCGAAAATCAGGACTGCGCCCCGTCCCTTGCATGGCTGGCGCAGCAGGGCTATCTCAGCGAGGAGTGACCTATGACAGATCAGGAATTGAAGCAGTACTGCGGGGCCGTCACCGTCCCGGATCGGGAGATCATGGACGCCGCCCGCCGCCGTCAGGCGGAGCTGGCCAAGCCCCCCGGCAGTCTGGGCAAGCTGGAGGACTACTCCATCCGGCTGGCGGGCATCACCGGACAGGTGCGCCCCATATCGAGAAGTGCCGGGTGCTGGTGCTGGCGGCGGATAACGGCGTCACGGCGGAGGGCATCTCCTCCGCCCCCACCTCCGTGACCCTTTCGCAGGTCATCAACATGACCCGCCACAAGACAGGAATGTCGGCGCTGGCCCACTACTTCGGCAACGAGGTGGTGGTGGCGGACATGGGCATCGATACGGATCGCCCCATCCCCGGCGTGCTGGACCGGAAGGTGCGCCGCTCCACCGGCAACATTGCCAGAGAGCCCGCCATGACCCGGCAGCAGGCCCTTCATGCGCTGGAGACCGGCATGGAGCTGGCGGCGCAGGCCGCCGCTGACGGCGTGCAGGCGCTGGGCATCGGGAAATGGGCATCGGCAACACCACCACCTCGGCGGCGGTGCTGGCAGCCCTGACCCACGCCCCGGCGCAGGCCGTCACCGGCCGGGGCGGCGGGCTGACGGATGCGGCCTTTGAAAAGAAAAAAACAGGTCATCGACCGGGCGCTGGCCCCTGCATCGCCCGACCCCGCCGACCCGGTGGGGGTACTGGCCGCCGTGGGCGGGCTGGATCTGGCCGCCATGACGGGGGCCTTTCTGGGCTGCGCCCAGAACCATGTCCCAGCGGTGGTGGACGGCTACATCTCCATCGTGGCGGCGCTGACGGCGGTGCGTCTCTGCCCCGCTGCGGGAGAGTATCTGTTCCTCTCTCACGCCTCCTATGAGATCGGCTACCGCATCGCCGCACAGGAGCTGGGGCAGGAGCCCTGTCTGCTGCTGGGGATGCGGCTGGGCGAGGGCAGCGGCTGCCCGGTGATGTTCCAGATCTTGCGGGCCGCCTGCGCCGTCATGGACGGCATGGCCACCTTCCCGGAGGCAGCTATTGAGGACGATTACCTGGCCCCCATCCGGGCGCAGGACAGCTTTACGGTGACGCCATGAGGATCCTTCTGTTAGGCGGCAGCAAAAAGCGGCAAAGCATGATGGGCCAGCATATGGCCCGGCGGCTCTCCGCCGGGGCGCCCATGTACTACTGGGCCACGCTGGAGCCCAGAGACGGAGAGGACCGTGCCATCGTCCGGCGGCATCTGGCGGAGCGGGACGGCTGGGGCTTTGAGACCATTGAGCAGGGCCGGCAGCTGCCGGAGGCACTGGTGCGGGTGTCCCCGGCAGGGGACGGTGCTGACAGCATTACGGCGTGCCTGGCCTGCCAGATGTTCTCCGCCCCGGAGCCGGACGGAGAAGCCCCCGACGCACGGCGGAGGAGCTGCTGGTCATCAGCCGTCACCCGGCCCACTTTGTCTGCGTCTGCGACGAGCTGTGGCGGGACGGCGTGACCTACGAGACGTGGACGGAGACATACCGCCGGGGCCTTGCGGAGATCTGCCGCAGGCTGGCGGCGGAATTTGACGTGGTATGTGAGCTGACGGCGGGACTGCCCCGCCTGTGGAAAGGAGCGTGGCGCTTTGAGTGAGTGGCTGGACGGGTTTTCCATGGCCTGGGGGATGTTTTTGGCGATCCCCTGCCCCCTGCGGCGGTGGAACGAGAAGGCTCGTGAGAAAATGCTGGTGTGTCTGCCGCTGGTGGGACTGGCGGTGGGCGGCATCTGGCTGGGCCTGTATCTGCTGCTGCGCCATGCCGCCATCGGCGGGCTGTACGCCTTCCTCATGGCGGCGCTCCCGTGGCTGGTGACGGGCTTCATGCACTTGGACGGCTACATGGACGTATGCGACGCCGTGCTGTCCCGCCGGGAGCTGGCCACCCGCCAGCGCATCCTGGAAGGACTCCCATTGCGGAGCCTTCGCCGTCATCGGCATGGTGCTGCTGGCCCTGTGCCAGTGGAGCGTATTCCTCTCCGGCAGCGCCGACGAAAGCCTGTGGGGGCTGCTGCTGATCCCGGTGGCCACACGGGCCTGTGCGGGCTGGCGGTACTGAAGCTGCGGCCCATGGGTACCAGCCAATACGCCGCCATGGGCCGCCACGGCGGCTATGACGCGGCGCTGTCGGTGCTGCTGGCGGCGGCGATCGCCGTACCGCTGGTCACGGACCGCAGCTTCGCCCCTTGGCGGCAGCAGCGGGCTGGGCTGGCGGTATGGTACGGCTTCCGGCAGCTGGACGGCATGAACGGTGACATCTCCGGCTTTGCCCTGACACTGGGTGAGCTGGCGGGAGCCGCCGTATGGACTTTGGTGAGGTGAGGATATGGACTTGATCATCGGCGGAGCATATCAGGGAAAGCTGACACTGGCGGCACGGGAGTACGGCCTGACGCCGGGGGATATCTGCGATCTGGCGGCAGGTGAGCCGGTGCTGGGTGCCCGGTGCTATATCCATCTGGAGGAGCTGACCCGGCGGCAGGAGGACACCGAGTCCTATCTCCCCCTGCTGACGGCGGCGGAGGTGGTCATCGCACGGGAGATCGGCAGCGGCGTGGTTCCCATGGATGCCGGAGAGCGGGCCTGGCGGGGCGCCATGGCCGTCTGCTGCGGCGGCTGGCCCAGCAGGCCGGCAGCGTGCGCCGGGTATTTTGCGGACTGACGGAGGTGCTGAAATGAAGCTGACCCTGCTGCGCCATGCCCAGACGGAGGGCAGCCTGCGGAACCTGTATTACGGGGCGGCGGATATCCCGCCCTGCCGGAGTCTCTGTCGGAGCTGCACCGCCGGGCCGGGGACTATCCCACGGTCAGCGCTACTATACCAGCGGGATGCTGCGGACGGAGCAGACGCTGGCGGCCATCTATGGCAACGTACCCCACACCCGGCTTCCGGGCCTGCGGGAGATGGACTTCGGCGACTTCGAGATGAAGAGCTACGAGGAGCTGAAGGACACCCCGGCCTATCAGGCGTGGATCACCGACGTAGAGCACAACCCCTGCCCCCCCACGGGGAGAGCGCCCCGCAGGTGCTGCGGCGCAGCCTTTGCGGCCATCGGTCGTTCATCTTCTGGATGAGGTAAGCGCCGCGGTTGCCGAGCTGCGGCAGGCGCTGCACCGTGTCGATGACGAGATCGAAGCGGTCGATATCGTTGAGCACGCGCATGTCGAACGGGGTCGTGATCGTGCCTTCCTCCTTATAGCCGCGCACGTGCAGGTTGCGGTTGTGGCGGCGGTAGGTCAGCTCGTGGATCAGCGTGGGATAGCCGTGGTAGGCAAAGATGATGGGCTTGTCCTTGGTAAAGAGTGTGTCGTACTCCGCGTCGGTCAGGCCGTGCGGATGCTCGGTGTGGGGCTGGAGCTTCATCAGGTCGACGACGTTCACGACGCGGATCTTGAGCTCCGGCAGCTCGCGGCGCAGGATCGTCACAGCGGCGAGAGTCTCAAGCGTCGGCGTGTCGCCGCAGCAGGCCATGACGACGTCGGGCTCCTGGCCCTGATCGTTCGAGGCCCACTCCCAGATGCCGATGCCCTGCGTGCAGTGCTTGACGGCCTGCTCCATCGTCAGCCATTGCTGGCGCGGGTGTTTGCTCGCGACGATGACGTTCACATAGTTACGGCTCTTGATGCAGTGGTCAAAGCAGGAGAGCAGGCAGTTGGCATCGGGCGGCAGATACATGCGCACGACGTCGGCCTTCTTGTTGGCGACGTGGTCGAGGAAGCCGGGGTCCTGATGCGTGAAGCCGTTGTGGTCCTGCTGCCAGACATTGGAGGCGAGGATATAGTTGAGCGAGGCGATATCGTGGCGCCAGGGCAGCTCATTGCACATCTTGAGCCACTTGGCGTGCTGGGAGAACATCGAGTCGACAATGCGGATGAAGGCCTCGTAGCTGTCAAAGAAGCCGTGGCGGCCCGTCAGCAGGTAACCTTCGAGGAAGCCCTCGCAGAAGTGCTCGGAGAGCATGGAGTCCATCACGCGGCCGTCGGGGTCAAGGTGCTCGTCGATGCCATCGATCTGCTTGTCGAGGAAGCGGCGGCCCGTGACGTCAAACACGGCCTGCAGACGGTTGGACGCCGTCTCGTCTGGCGCGAAGATGCGGAAGTTGCGCGCGTCCATGTTGAGCTTCATCACATCGCGGACATAGGTGCCGAGGACGTACATATCCTGCGCCTCGACCTCGCCGGGGGCGGGGATATCGACCGCGTAGTCGCGGAAGTCGGGCGTGCGCAGGTCGCGCAGGAGAAGACCGCCGTTGGCGTGCGGGTTCGCGCCCATGCGGCGCTCGCCCTTGGGCGGGAAGGACGCGATCAGCTCGACCGGTGTACCGTCCTCGTTGAAGAGCTCTTCGGGCTTGTACGAGTGCAGCCATTGTTCGAGCAGCGGCAGGTGCGCCTTTTCATCCGCCCCCATGGAAATGGGCACCTGATGGGCGCGCCAGCTGCCTTCGATCGCGTTGCCGTCGACCTCCTTCGGACCGGTCCAGCCCTTCGGGGTGCGCAGCACGAGCATCGGCCAGCGGGGGCGGCTCGCCTTGCCGCTCTCTCGCGCGGTGCGCTGGATGCGCTTGATCTCGCGGATGGCCCAGTCGACCGCGGCGGCCATCTGCTGGTGCATCGTCTCGGGCTCGTCACCCTCGACAAAGCGCGGCTCCCAGCCGCAGCCGCGGAAGAAGCACTCGACCTCCTCGTGGCTCATGCGGGAGAAGATGGTCGGATTTGCGATCTTGAAGCCGTTTAAGTGCAGGATCGGCAGGACTGCGCCGTCGGTGATCGGGTTCATGAACTTGTTGCCGTGCCAGGACGTTGCGAGCGGGCCGGTCTCGGCCTCGCCGTCGCCGACGACGCAGGCCGCGATCAGGTCGGGGTTATCCGCCACCGCGCCGAAGGCGTGGGAGAGGGAATAGCCCAGCTCGCCGCCCTCGTGGATGGAGCCCGGCGTCTCGGGCGCCACATGGCTGGGGATGCCGCCGGGGAAAGAGAAGCGCTTGAAGAGCCTCTGCATGCCATCCTTGTCGCGTGTGATGTTGGGGTAGACCTCCGTATAGCTGCCGTCCAGCCAGTCCTGCGCGACCATGGCGTTGCCGCCGTGACCGGGGCCGGAAAGGTAGATCATATCGAGGTCATCGCGCCCGGAAAAACCACTTGCCAGATGGATCATCCTTCGGTTATAACAGAACATATATCCGGCGGATCTGACCGGGTATCCCATAGAGAAGTGAGATCATAAATATCACTCTGCCCATGTCGGACGGCGAAGGGCATTTCTTTTTGCGCCCGGGATATGAGAGCAGCTCCCATGAACGCAGGGAGGGCCGTTCTATGCCGAAAACAAAATGGGGATCCGTTATTTTTACCGCCTACAAATTCTTTGACTCCAAGGGCTTCTCTTTTTTCGCGGTGCTGGAGGATATCCACACCGAGGCTTCGCCGCGGCTCAGCACTCCTTGCAGGGGAAACGCCGCCCTGCCCCCGGCAGAGCGTGGGGCGGCCATTCTGGCGGCCTGCCGCTGGCTGTCGGAGACACGGGCGCTGGTGTTCATGGAAAACGACGCCGAGTTCCTGCTGCGCCGTCTGCCTGGGACATCCTCTCCACCCACTACCATGACGATGAGGGACATATCCGGGGGCTGCTGGAGGCGAGCGGCCTGTGTCCCCGTGGCGGCACCGCTCTGGCCGCCGCCCTGTCCGGGGCCTGATCCTGACGGTCTCTCACCAGGATCAGATCGGTCAGCTTGTATCCGCAGGTCCTCTCCCTGCTGGTCCACGGGGCCTGCCGGGAGCTGTTTTAACTAGGGGAAGGCTGCAGCGATGTGGCTTTTCCAAGGGATATCGGTTCGCCCATTCTAACCAAGCCTTTTACCGGTGGTCAAATTCCCCTGCCTGCCAAGTCACAGGAAGGTACGTTCATGGAATGTGATAGTTCTGTTTTCTCATTGTCCGACACCTCCTGACGTTTTCATGATACTCAGAAAGCTGCCGAGGCACAAAGATGCGATATATGACAGGCAGAAAACAATAAGGCTCCGACCTTGTGAGCCAGAGTCTTATTGCTTGCCGTTGCGAATGTCACTTTCCGTATTTTGAAATACCGCCTTATAGGGCTGTGACATGGCCTCTCCTTTTTTGTTTTCAGAAGGTCATCGACTGCCGCAGCAGCCGACCCAACGGGCCTCAGATGACCTGATACTCCTTCAGCAGCTTCTCGATATCGGTGCCGTGGATCTTGCTGAGGACCTTCTTCAGGGCCATCTTTTTTCCACCAGATTCAACTCCATATCGATGGGTTTCTTGCCGTCCCGCAACCACGGTGGCATCCAGCAGATCCCGGACATCTATACGCTGCCCCAGACCTCCGGCACGCCACGATCCACGTTCAGCAGGGGTACACGGCCTCCATACCGGTCCGCAAGGTACTCCGTGAGTGAAGATGGTGTCCCCGTGGTGTCTCGGCAAACTGCCCCAGAAAGGCGAAGTTCACAGCGCCAGCCACCCATGCAGATCTCCTTGCCGGTACACGCCCGCATAGGCTTTTTTCACATAGTCGCCGGGCTTGTCGGTGAACAGGAGTACACCATTGTGGTGGTCCCGGCTGGTCGCGAACTGGGGCTGGCGGTTGATGGCTTGCAGATGTTCTGATATAGGGGATGATCTTCGGTCCAAAAGTCTCCACGGTGGCGTGCTCATCCAGTTGGACCTGCCGGGGTCAGCGGCAGAACTTGTCGGGATGGCCAAAGGCAGGGTCCTGTGCGGCGATCTTGCGCCACATATCCCAGCCGCCGCCGGGCTTCAGCTCGGTG
>VOFB01000222.1_pt1 | contig 64905 bp, 111 predicted proteins | sample 5384141 | NCBI WGS metagenome assembly VOFB01 (sample SAMN12384721, study PRJNA508395) | human gut metagenome | isolation source: healthy gut A | host: Homo sapiens
CAGGCTCGTCAAACCAGATGCGCATGGGGGATTTTTTCCTCTGTCTCCCGTGCCTTCACAATGCCCCTGGCATACTCCCAGACGATACTGTCATAACCACTGCCAGCCCCAGGGCCAGTAATCTCTTTGCCTCCTTTTTGATCCATATACTAACCTTCTCCCTTCTTTCAGAGTATGCTCCATACTCTTTTGTGATTTAGTAAATGCGCAGACCTGTTGAATAGTTACGTCATTTCTTTTATATCCCCCATTATAAACGCCCTCTTTTTTTGTCAACTTTCACAAATCAGAACTCATTTTTTCAAATTTATACTATTTTGTAGAAACCGTCTCCGCCTTTTGATGTTGACACTCAAACTTTAATAACTATATAATTATAGAAAACGGACATGTCCTTTTTATTCCATGAGAGGAACAGAACAATATGAAGGAGCCCAAGAATTACTACCAGAATATCCTTTTTGGCAAGCAGCAGCCAGAAAGTGATTGACAATGCTGTACTCCAGACACTACCAGGGATTTTCACTTTGGCCCCCACATGCATTCCACGGTGGAACTCTTTATCTGTCTGGAAGGCCAGTGTACCATGACCATCTCCCAGACTCCTGTTGAGCTGAAGAGGGAGGATTACATAGCCATTCTCTCCAACCACCCCCACAGCTGTGACACTCCTTTGGGGAGGGCTGTGTGATTCTGCAGCTTCATTTTCATCCGGATATTTTTATGAATCTCTTTAGCGCTACCCTGAATGAAAATCACCTCTTTTTTCTCATGGATCTGACCCTGGGCCAAAAAAATATATAAAAGGAATCTGTTCTCAACAGCTTTATAGCTGTCTGCATTTTATTCGGGAAGAACTGGACCAAAGGGGCACTAATTATCAAAAAATGGTGGATCTCTATTTCGCTCAGCTGCTCATCCTGGTTTCCAGGGATATCAGCAACACTGTCAGCAGCAACAGCATCCAGAGCAACCGCCACCTGCTGAGTGCCTTTGAGTACATTAACCAGCACTATGCGGAAAAATAACTGTAGAAAAGCTGGCAGAGTACTGCGGCATCTCGTCCCGCTTCCTCTCCCAGCTTTTCAATAAACATCTTGGGATGAATATCTCAACTTATATTACCTATTTTCGCATTAACAAATCCATAGAACTCATGTCCGCCGTGGACACCCCCTATCCTCTTACACAGCTTGCGCTGGATGTGGGGTTTTGGGAGTCTGCAGCACTATTCAAAGGTTTTTAAGGAGACTATGAATATTTCCCCACCAAGTATTTTTTTCCGCAAATAGTTACTGTTCAGTATCTTCATAGTTACCGCAAATAGATCCTTTCAGTGTCATTGGCCGCCTGCCCCGTATTCCCGGCAAGCTTCCACATAGGCCAGTATATTCTCCCAGGGCACTTCCGGCTCCAGCAGATGGTGGGCGCAACAAAAAGCCCGCCTCTGCTGCCTGCAATGTCCAGATTCCGCTTCACATTCTCCTTTACTTCCTGGGGCGTACCAAAGGGCATGACTGTCTGGGTGCTGATGGTCCCATGAAAGGAGATACGGTCCCCGTAAATGCGGTAAATCTCCTCAAACTCCATACACTCTGACTGGATGGGATTCAGGACATCCACCCCGGCATCGATCAGATACTTAATAAAAGGCTCCACAAATCCGCAGGAGTGGTAGAATACCAGAATATCAGGCCGGATCTCCTTCACTTTTGTAATGATTCTTTTCAGTCTCGGATAGATCCACTCTGTGTACAATTCCTCACTCATCATAATGCTGTGCTGCATGCCGATGTCATCTCCCAGATAGAGAATATCCACCCCTGCCCTGGCGTAGAGCAGCGCCCTGTCTGTGGACATGCTCTCCACCATGTCAAACACTGCCTCTGCCATCTCTTCATCGCTTAACATGTCCATCATCAGGTTTTCCATGCCTCTTAAATACCATGCCGTCTCCCAGACAGTACACTGCATATTCCCCACAGAGGCCAGCCCCTGCTCCTTTAGCGCTTGGACCCTCTTTGCCACCCACCTATTGTTTTCCTCCGAATACACCGGTATGGGAAATTCAGAGATCTCTTGTGCAGTCTCAGCATGCTCCAGTGGGTGCAGCATTTTTTGTCATGTGCATGGAGTTGGGCGAGGACTCGTGACCCACCCCCACTCATCAAGCTTTACATTCTCTCCCAGCTCTCCATAGTACGGCAAAAACCGGGATATATTCTGATCATCCGGAAGAAGATCCCCCACCCGCCTCCAGGGCATATCAAAATATTCCATATAGTCCGCACACCCCCCAATCTCCCTTTTAAAGTGTGCTTCCAAACTGGGGCAAAGACTAAACTCCAACGGTACTGTCTCATATCCCTGTCTTCTGAGCATTGCCAGAAGGTTCTCTCTTGCTGTCATCTATATCCTCCTCTATTCTCATCTTAATGTTATCATTGTATAACGGAAGGTAAGAACCGTCTTTTATAAATCCGAACAATCCATTCCATATTTTATATTTCGCACAAAAAGTCCGGATACGGTCAAAGCGCTTGCTTCCCGTTTCCCGGACTTTTCATTCTATTTTATAATATATGCCCCTGTATATGGATCAATATACCCATACCCGTCTGTGATGATATTTCCGCTTTCATCTGTATAATTATACTGCTCCGTATTGGTAGTGGTATTCCCCATAGCGTCTGTGTAAACCCTGTTGCCCTGGTCATCTGTTGAGAATGTCCCGTCTGACTCTGAGTAAGTAGGCCCCCAGACTCACCGGTCTGAGCTTCCCCGTCCTCTTCCCCGTCACCGGATTCTCCTGGCCTCCCCGCCTTTTTCCCCCGATGAGCCATTCTCCACCTTTAGGGACTCCTCTGTCTCCCCTGCTTAAAGGTGATGGTCTGGGAATCTGTCGTGAAGGTCTCCATATGCAGGGTTCCCTCCATAGAACTGATTTTGTCGTACACGGATTTAAGCGCAGCTACCTTCTCATTCAGATCCTGGTCGCTGCCCATCAGCACTTTTACATTTTCAAAATACAGGGTGATGCTGCCTTTATCATCAAACTTTATCTCCTTGGGCTTTAGCTCATTTTTGCTTAAAAGCTGCGCCAGCTCCACAACGCCATCCCGAAGCTTTTCATCCTCTATAGGAAGCTTCTCATACCGCTGATACTTTCCGAGTGCGACTCCGTTTATAAGCGGTACGCCCTCGTGCACTTCCTTTGAGATCCCCACGATCAGTCCGTCCCGGTCAAAATAGATGTAATCCGTACCGCTTAAAAAGCAGCCGATCTCCGGCTTCTCATAAACCCGTATCTGGACTCTGTATGGGGCCAGCATCTCCACTTCAGGGAACTTAAAAGGGAAGGGATTACTCCACCTTGGAATCATCCTGATATTTCCACAGCAGGTAGAGCGTATTTTTACACAGCCCGTCCTGCATAATCGCTTTTTGAATCTCTGCGGCTGAATAGATTGAATTTCCCGAAATCACCACTTCCTGTACCCGGAAAAGTCCGAAAATCACAAGCGCCGCCAAGGCCAGCAGGCCTACAAGGGCGCCTATGATTATTCCTTTCTTACTTTTTTTTCTTCCGATAGGTCACTTCTCTCATTCTTCCACCGTATCCTTTTTGCATTTTATGTCCGCACTGCCGTCAATCCTTCAGCTTAAGTTCTCCCCCAGCTGTCGGAAGTCCTCGCAGATGTCCTCATATCCTCTCTGAATAAAGCTGTACTTTTCCACCTCGGTCGTTCCCATTGCAGCCAGGCCCGCGATCACCAGAGCAGCTCCGCCCCTAAGCTCCGGAGCCTCCACAACAGCTCCGTTAAGCCCCCGGGTTCCCCGGATTCTGGCCTCCTGCCCCCGGACTTCAATGTGTGCCCCCATTTTGCACAATTGGGGACTATCTTGAAACGTGCCTCAAAGATCTTCTCCCTGATCAGGCTCTCCCCTTTTGCCAGGCATAGGACCGCCATCACCTGTGACTGGAGATCCGTGGAAATCCCGGGTAAGGTGTGGTTTCCAGATAAACTGCGTTTCTTCCGGCGTTTCTTCCGTCCACCAGGATGCCCTCCGGCTCCACGCGGATACCGGCTCCCAGCCTCCTGGCTGTGTAGACCACCTGGCCGAGCTGTTCAGAAGGCGCCCTTCGCAGAAAACATTTTCCTCTGGTGGCCATTGCCCCCATCATATAAGTACCCGCCACAATCCTGTCCGGCATCAGGTCAAACTCGCTGTCCGTAAGCGATCTCACTCCCTCAATGGTAATACCGGGTGTCCCGGCCCCATTTATCCTTGCCCCCTTACTGTTGAGAAAACGGCATAGCTCCACAATCTCAGGCTCCATTGCCCCCTTCTCAATCCGGGTAGTTCCTCGGCCAGCGCCGCGGCCAGGATCACATTCTCCGTTGCCCCCACGCTTGGGAATTTCATTACAATACGTGTTCCCGTAAGTCCCGCTGTCCTGGCATGCAGGACCTCCTGCTCCTCCTCAATGGAGGCTCCCATCCGTGTAAAGGCGTCCACATGCATATCTATGGGTCTTGCACCTATGGTACAGCCTCCGGGATAGGGAATCCATGCCTCTTTCATCCTTCCAAGCAGCGCCCCCATCAGAATGATGGATGAGCGCATCTTATTTCCCAGGTCCGTGGACACCCTTGGTGTCTGCAGGCCTCTGGCATCCAAATACAGGGAATGACCGCTCCAGGCCGTATCACATCCCATCTCCTCCAGTACCTGCACCATGTACATCACGTCCAGTATTTTGGGACAGTGGTGCAGTACCGTAACGCCTTTTGTGTAAAACTGCTGCCGCCAGAATTGGCAGCGCCGCATTTTTTGACCCTTGGATATAAACCTGGCCCTCCAGGGGCGGCCGCCGAAAATCTCTATACAACCCAACTACGACTCCTCCGATATATCAGCCCTATATATCATTATATGCAGAAGTCCTATTTTGCCACCTGCTGACGGAAAGAGCCAATCCCATCTCCGCCAGCAAAAACAGCACCGAGGTTCCTCCATAGCTGATAAATGGAAGTGTGATTCCCGTGTTTGGTATGGTGTTGGTCACCACCGCGATATTCAGCATTACCTGGATCGCAATATGCCCCATAACGCCCACTGCAATCAGGGAACCGAACAGGTCCGCCGCATGGGTGGCGATCACCATGAAGCGCCAGATCAGGATCATAAACACAATCACCAGGATCACCGCCCCTGCCAGCCCCAGCTCCTCACAGAGGATGGAAAAGATCATATCATTCTGGGCCTCAGGTACAAATCCCAGCTTTTTGTATACTCCCCCCAGCCCCTTGCCAAACAGGCCTCCGGACCCAATGGCATAGAGCCCCTGGATGGTCTGATAGCCCTTCTCAAAGTTTTCAGGGTCCCTCCAGATGGCAAGGCGTTCCAGGCGGTAGGATTCCAGGCTCAAAAAAGATTGCGATAAATCCCACCCGATCCCCCCCCATCCAGAGGAACTGCACATATCTGGGATTGGATACAAATACCAGGATCACCGCAATGCCCAGGATTATAATGGCAGTGCTCAGATTGTTCGTTCCCACCAGCCCCACAATGGGAAGCACCATACCCAGGACCAGGAACAGATTTAGAATGCTGTTTCGTTTCTGCTTCTGTCTGCTGACCATGCAGGCCAAAAACAGGATTACCGCCAGCTTTGCAAATTCTGAGGGCTGAAAGGATAGGGGCCCCAGAGAAATCCACCTCTTTGATCCATTGTAAGAATCGCCCACCAAGAGTACCAGTCCTGACAGGGCTAAGGGAAACGAAATACCCGGGAATGGCTAGTTTCATAAACACATGGTAATCCATGCAGGATATCACATACATAGCTGCCACTCCCAGTGAGGTGGCAAAAAACTGTTTTTAAAGTAATAGGCAGCATCACCAAGTTTTGACCTGCCCATTGTACGCGCTTGTACTATAGAGGGTCACCAGCCCAAAACATACCAGGAACAGTACCAGGAACAACAATGTATAGTCCAGCTTCTTTCTGGCTGATTTCTCCATAGCATCACTCCTTAGAGGTTTTTAAAGATTTCTCACATACTCTTTAAACAGCTCTCCCCGCACCTCATAGCTCGGGAACATATCCCAACTGGCACAGGCGGGAGACAAGAGTACCGCATCGCCGCTAACGGCCTTCTCAGCGCAGATCTGCACTGCTTCCTCTAAAGTCTCAGCAAATATAATATTGTGAAAACCGCAGCTTTTTGCAGTCTCGGCTATCTTTTCCTGGTTGCTCCCAGCAGCACCAGATGCCTTACCTTTCCGTCAAAGGCCCTGATCCATTCCTCATAGGAGGAATCCTTGTCGTACCCTCCGCCGATGAGCAGTGTGGGACGATCCATGGCCTGAATCCTCTTGATGGCCGCATCCGGATTGGTTCCCTTGGAGTCATTGTAATACACCAGCCCATTCTTTTCCAGAACGTATTCAATCCTATGCTCCACTGCCGTGAATGCACACACTACAGTGCGGATCTCCTCCAGGGGAACACCGTAAACCAGAGCCATGGCTACGGCAGCCATGACGTTTTCGTGATTGTGCCTTCCCGGAAGCTTCAGCTCCTCTGTAGAACAGATCACCGTCTTTTTCGTCCCGTCACTGTATGTAATCAGGTTTCCATCCAGGTAAATACCCTTATCTAATGTACGCAGACTGCTGAAAAATAATACCTGGCAGGTTAAAGTTTTTCCAAACTCCCGAAGGATCTCATCCTCATAGTTCAGCACACAGGTGTCACTGCCTGTCTGATTTTTGGTGATGGATTCTTAACACGTATGTACTCTTCCATGGTGTGATGCCGGTTCAGATGATCCGGGGTGATGTTCAGAATTGCGCTGACTTTTGATGAAAGTTTACAATGGTTTCCAGTTGAAAGCTGCTGACCTCCGCCACAGTCACCGTATCCTGTGTCATGTTCATGACTGCCTCTGTATAGGGCTTTCCGATGTTGCCCACCACATAGGGAGGAATCCTTAAAATGCTTCATGATTGCTCCCAGCAGGCCTGTGGTGGTAGTCTTTCCATTTGTCCCGGTGATCGCCAGCACGTCCCCCTTTCCATTGGCATAGGCCAGCTCCACCTCTCCCCCAGATGGGGATGTTTTTTCTCTGAGTTTCTCCACCAAAGGAAGGTCTGTGGGCACTCCCCGGGCTTAAAACCACCAGATCCAGACTGTCTGCCAGTGAATCCGGCAATTTTTCCGGTCATGATCCGGGCCCTGCTGCGGGCTCCAGCTTTTCCGGACATCCTCCCTTTTCTGTCACTGTTGCTGTCATAGAGTATTGGGTCGGCCTGTACACTTTCCAAAAGCTTTGCAGCCCCGATACCACTCAGCCCTGTGCCGAACACAAGGACTTGTTTCTTGGCTAAATCCATCTCTTATATCCCCCTGAAGTTCTGTTTTAGGAAAGCACCAAAAGCCCCGCCAGACACAGAAGCGCTGTGATCACGGTGAATACGGCAACCACCCGGGTCTCCGACCAGCCGCACAGCTCAAAGTGGTGGTGAATGGGAGCCATTTTAAAGAACCGCTTTCCTCCGGTCTTTTTAAAATAAGTTACCTGAATCATGACGGAGAGCACCTCCACCAGATAGACCAATCCCACAATCAGGATGATCCAGGGCATTTTCAAAATATACGCGGAACCTGCCACGAATCCTCCAAGCGCCAGGGAGCCTGTGTCCCCCATAAACACCTGCGCGGGGTGTACATTGAAGAGCAGAAAGCCCAAAAGCGCCCCTGTCACAGCCGCTGTGATGGGCTGAATCCCCTGCGTAGACGATGGAAACCACGGTAAAGAATACAGCCACCATGGTGGTCACGCCTGTGGCAAGCCCGTCCAGTCCGTCCGTAAAGTTCACCCCGTTTACAGTCCCGATCACGGCGATGTACAGAACCGGAATGGTGATCCACTTGCAGTCACAATAACCGCCGTTTCCAAATGGAATCATCATGGTCAAAAAGCTGTTGTCCACGATCAGAATATACGCCAGGAAACTGGTGGTCACCACGATCTGGCAGGCCATCTTCTGCATAGGCAGAAGACCTTCAGACCGTTTGAGCACCACCTTTAAATAGTCATCCAAAAAACCAATAATGCCAAACCCCAGCGTCAGAAACAGGACGGGGACAATATTGGGGTAGTCTTTGATAAACAGCAGGGAGGTCACCAGGACGCTGATGAGAATAATCAGCCCTCCCATGGTGGGGGTCCCCGCTTTTTTTCAGATGGGACTGCACCCCATCCGTGCGCTCCGTCTGCCCCACCTTCAGCTTGCGCAAAACGGAATCACAAAGGGGCTTAAAGCCACGCTGATTACAAATGCCACTAACAATGGAATAATCACTTCTGTACCTAATATCATCTCGCACCTCTTAGTCTATTTTATACACATTTGGTATTAGTATAATTTCTTTTTGCCATATTTATCAACCACTATTCTTCACTTTCCGTCTCTGGCACCTCATCTCTTGGGATTTCCAGATAGGAAGTATATTCTCGTAAATTCCCTTGAGCACCGGAGCTGCTATGGTTCCTCCGTAGTAGGTTCCTGGGGATTATTGATCACCACAAGGCCGATCACTTGAGGGTCGGGGGCAGGGGCAAAGCCCAGGAAGGAGGAGATGTACTTGTTGGCGCTTCTGGGGAGGGTTTCCGAGGTGGCTGTCTTACCTCCGATGTGGTATCCGGCAATATAGGCATTTTTGCCTGATCCCCCGTCCACCACCTGCTCCAGAATGTAGCGCATGGTTTCCGAAGTCTCCTCTGACACGATCCTGTCGCCCAGGGGATACTGAAGTGTCTTGTACAGGGTCCCCTCATCATCCCGCACCTCCACGCCGAAGTGAGGCGTCACGCGCCTGCCGCCGTTGATGATGGAGCTGGCTGTAGTAATCAGCTGCATGGGGGTGATCTGGAAGGACTGCCCAAAGGACACGGTGGCCAGCTCCACCAATCCCATGTTCTCCTTCTTTGCATGATGGTGGCCGCCTCACCGGGCAGATCCACCCCTGTCTTTCCCTTAAGGCCAAACTTTTCAAAATAGCTGTAGTAATTGTCAATCCCCAGCCTCAGTCCCACCTCAATGAAAACAGGGTTACAGGAATTCATGGCCCCCTGAAGAAAGGTCTCCTCCGTGTCCCGCCACCTTGTGACAGCGTATCCGCCGGTCCTCCACAATCTTGAAGCCCGGACAGGAAAACTGGTCATTGAGACTCACCACACCAGCCTCCAGCCCTGCGGCAGCGGTGATAATCTTGAAGGTAGATCCCGGCTCGTAGGTGTCGTTGATGCACCCGTTTCTCCACATTTGGTTTAAGGCATCCTGCTTCTCCTCATCTGTCATGCCGCTGCTGTCCACCGTGAGGGTAAACGGATCATTGAGATTAAATTCTGGCACATTGACCATTGCCATAATTTCCCCATTCTGAGGCCTCATCAGCATAATGGATACACTGTCCGCGCTTTTTGTTCCATAACCTGGTGTGCTGCCTGCTCCACATACTCCTGAATATTGGCGTCCAGGCTGATGTGCAGGTTTTTCCCATTTACGGGCTCCAGCCTGCTCTCACCTGCATCCGGCAGTTCCACCCCCTGGCGTCCGTCATGGTCAAAATCTTGCCCGGAGACCCCTGAAGCACATCCTCGTACATGACCTCCAGGCCGATGATGCCCTGGTTGTCACTCCCTGTAAATCCCAGTACTTTAGAGGCCAGGCTGTCAAATGGATAGTAGCGCTTGAAATCCTCGTCCACCTTCACCCCTGCCAGGTCATATTCCCGTATCCTATCCCCCACTTCCTTCTCCACATTTGTCTTGACCCGCTCAATAGCGCTGACCTTCTCCACCCTCTTTCGCACAGTCTCCTCATCCAGCTCCAATTCCTTAGCCAGCACCTGAACCACCTTATCTTTATCCTTGAGCTGGCTATGTATGACGGAGATGGTACACACCGTCTTGTTTGTGGCCAGGACCGTCCCGGTGGCGTCTATGATTTTCCCCTGGCAGCCTTGATATCCCGCTCCCTCTCATGGAGCTGCTCTGCCTTTGACTGTAGTATTCAGACTCAAAAAGCATGAGATACCCCAGCCTTCCAATGAGAAACACCAATACCAGAAAGCAGAGACAAAAAACCACCAGTATCTTCTTTTTATGGTAAGTCTTCATTTTTTCGCATAAAAAACCTCATAAAAAGCTTTTCTATAAATATAGTAGCAAACGCCAGCTTTTATGAGGTTCTATTTATGGAATATTTAAATCTTCATTGGTAACTCCCGCTTCACTCTCCTCAGTCTCCACATTTTTCCCCGTTGTTTTCAGGGGAGATCCAATATTGGGATTCTCCACCACAGGATTTTCTTCGTCTCCCAGATTCCAGGAATCATCCTGCACCGGGTTACCGTTCTCATCGGTCTCCTGCGTCTCGATCACATTTCCGTACTCGTCGGTCTCCGGTGTCTGATCCGTCTCAAGCTTTCTGCCTGCCTCCGCTTCCTCCATGGTCATCTCCAGAGTGTCCAGCTGTTCCTGTGTAATCTCCTCTGTCTGGTAGATATTCAGGTATGGCAGAATCTCCATCATGATTTTTCTGAAATGATCTGTGCGTATCCTCCGGAGGCCTGATCCTGCACATTCGGCTCATCAATGACCACGTAGACTACCACCTGGGGTCATCCACGGGTACACACCCGATGAAAGACACCAGGTATTTGCCCGGAGCGCGCTTACCGGTTTCCGGATCAATCTTCTCCGCAGTACCCGTCTTTCCTCCAACCCGGTACCCCGGGACCTGGGCCTTTGTACCAGTTCCCTCCCGGACACCCATCTCCAGCGCCTCCTTCAAAACGGAGGAACTCTTGGTGGAAATAGGCTGAAGCAGCAGAAGCGGGTCAATGGTCTTGGCTACCCCGCCGTTTTCATCCAGCACCTGTCTGACCATGTGAGGCCGGTAATAGTAGCCTCCATTCACCACTGCCGAGAAGGCGGCCCACTCCTGAATCATGGTACAGGTAAAACCCTGTCCAAAGGTATTGGTTGCCAGCTCCACCTCATGCATGGCGCTCTGAGAATAGAGAATTCCCGGATTCTCGTTGGGCAGATCAATGCCTGTGCTGCTTCCGAAATTGAAGAGCCTCTGATATTTGCAGAAGTCCGCGATTCCCAGCCTGAATCCAATCTGCATCAGCGCATCATTGCAGGAATTTTTGATTGCATCCTTGGTGGTCTCAGTCCCGTGTCCGTATATATTGTCACACTTGATCTGCGTGTCAGTGACAAACTCACCGCCATCGCACACAAAGGTGTCATTTTCCCCCCCACCGCCCCTGTTTCCAGGGCTGCGGAGACGGTCACGGGCTTAAAGGTGGAACCAGGCTCAAATGCCTCAGACACACAGTAATTGCTCCACATGCCGTTGAGTGCTTCCACTGTGGACTTCTCATCCATAGCATCCAGCTCTGTCTCTGTGTACCACTCACTGAGGTCCTGGGGGTTATTCAGATCAAAGTCATGGTTTGTGGCCATGGCATAGATCTCCCCTGTGTTGGGATTTCCCACAATAACAGCCGTATACTTGCTTCCATGCCCCTTTGCACTCTCACTGGGGCCGTCCGCGTACTCAGCATCGAACTCTGTGATATATTTTTCCACAATCTGCTGGATATTCACATCCAGTGTGCTGACAATGCTGTTTCCATTCTCCGGCTGAATCAGGGTGCGCTTCAGCTCCGAATCCTCATTCAGATATCCGAACTCTCTGCCATTGACCCCGTTGAGCACTTCCGTATAGTAGGACTCCAGGCCGCAGATTCCGTCACTGTTATCATTGGAAAATCCTACCACATTGCTGGCCAGATTGTTCATGGGGTACTGGCGCTCGTACTGCTCCTCAAACCAAACCCCTGAATCTTTTCCTTCTCCCGCCTCTCCTCATCCGACATTTTTTATCCTTATCCGTTGAGGCGTACTCTTCGAAGGCATCTTTCTCATCCTTTGTAATCTTTTTTTTTCAGGATCTGGTACTGGCTGTCCTTTGTCTCCTCAGAGGTCAGGCGGCTGCGAATGTCTGTCTCATCTAATCCCAGGGTATTCACCAGGGCCTTCACGGTTGGCTCCACGTACTCCTTATCCCCGTTGACCGCATAGCAGTCCAGGATCACATTGTACACCTTTTCACTCTTTGCCAGTACATTGCCGTTTCTGTCCAGAATCTCCCCCTCTCTTAAAGGGCAGCGTCCTGCTGTCATACTGCTGTTGGGAGAGTACCTGCTTCGCGTACTTATCCCCGCTCTTTGCCATAATGTAGGCAATACGGATATTCAGCCCCACCAGCATGCATAAAATGAATGCAAATATAGCCATAAGCTTTATTTGCATTTTTTACTGAACCTTCGTTCTCTCTTTTTTTTTTTTTTCTCGCCATTGTTCACCTACTCTGAAGGTACCTCCTCATACTGTCTGACATAATCGCCGCTTTGACTGTCGTATGTGATCACCTGACCTTCGTCTGCATAAACCATTCCCAGTTCATTGATAGCGATGTCCTTGATCTCATCCAGGTCTACGGAGGATATGGTCCTCTCATAGTCCGCATCATTGTCCATCTTCAGTGTGGCAAGCTGGCTTTCCAGAGAGGTCACTGTCTTTAAATAGGCAGTGCTCTCAGCCTGAAGCTTCAGAAACCTTACACACACAAACAGTGTTGCCACTGCCGCTGCTGTCAGAAAGGCCACATAGCCTAAATTGATCTGCAGCGCTTTTTCTCTATTTCTGCGGGTCTTCCGGCTTACGGCAGGTTTCATCCGCTCTTCCCGCACAGGCCTTTCCGGGCGCTGTACCCTGTCAGGCTTACGTACGGTATTCCCCCTCTATGTAGGGGTCCATTCTGTAATTGTAATTCTTTCTGCTGTAACCTGCTGTTCTCCCCATAGCAATCTCCCCTTTACTGCTTACTCGAATCTCCGCTCAAATACGCGGAGTTTTGAACTCTTAGCTCTTTTGTTTTCCTGAAGCTCCTCCTCCCCCGGTACAATGGGCTTTCTGGTAATTACTCTGCCCTTGGGCTTCTTGCCGCAAATGCAGACCGGAAAGTCTCTGGGACAGGTACACGGATCTTCATTTTTCCGGAAGATATTCTTTACAATCCTATCTTCCAGTGAATGAAAGGTGATGACGCAGATTCTTCCTTCGTCATTCAGCAAGTCTATCATATCATCAAGAGAGTTTCTAAGTACCTCCAACTCCCTGTTCAACTCAATTCGGATGGCCTGGAATGTCTTTTTGGCCGGGTGACCTCCTACTGCCCGGACTTTCATCGGTATCGCCGCTTTTTATAATTTGAATTAACTCCCCAGTTGTTTCAATTGTTTTTTCCTGTCTTGCACTCACAATATGTTTGGCAATATTTTTCGCGAACTTGTCCTCCCCGTAGTCGCGGATGATGCGGTACAGCTCCATTTCGCCGTATCCGTTCACAATGTCTTTTGCCGTCATACTCTGGCGCTGGTCCATTCTCATGTCCAGCGGAGCATCTTCCCTGTAAGTGAAGCCGCGGTCTGCCGTATCCAGTTGGTAGGAGGATACTCCCAGGTCCAAAATGATTCCGTCTACTGCTGCTACGTCTATAGTTGCCAGTTCCTTTCTCATATCGCAATAATTACTGCGTATGATCGTTATTTTATCTTTAAACTCCCCTAAGCGCGCTTTTGCCGCTTCGATCGCCGCTGCATCCTGATCAATTCCGATTAGGCGTCCTTTGTCAGACAGCCGGCGACAAATCTCATAAGAATGGCCGCCACCGCCCAGAGTTCCATCTACATAGATACCGTCCGGCTTTATGTTCAGAGCTTCTATTGTCTCATCCAACAGTACAGATTTGTGTTTGAATTCCATATCGTCCTCCCCAGGCTATATGCTTAAACCTAAATCTGTCATCTGCTCTGCGATATCATCCATATCCTCATAAGAATTGTTCTCAGTCCATTTGGCTTTGCTCCAAATTTCAATCCTATTCAGCATACCGGTCAGCACTACATCTTTTTCCAGACCAGCAAATTCCCGTAATGTCTGTGGTACAAGGATTCTCCCCTGCTTGTCCAGTTCACAGTTTGTCGCACCTGCTACAAAGAAACGTGCGAATTGTCTTGCGCTTTTGTTTGTAAGTGGTAAAGTCTTCAGTTTTTCTTCGAAGGCCTGCCATTCATTATTGGGAAACACAAATAAGCATCCATCCAGCCCCTTTGTAACCACAAATTCGTCGCCAAGCTCGTCTCTGAATCGGGAAGGGATGATCAGTCTGCCTTTGGTATCAACACTATGATTGTATTCTCCCATAAACATACGACTACACCTGCCTTCGGGAAAGTGCCCCACCGGCTCTGCCATTTGGCACCACCTTCCACCACTTTTCACCACTTATGTGACTATAATATCCCATTTCGAAGAAAAAAACAAGGAAAAGTTTTTTAATTTTTTGACCCTTTATTCCTTAAAAAGCCCATATTTGCGGGATTTTCCGCATTCTTTACCATATATTGTGTCCCTGTTTTTTCTTGATACAAGATAGGCAGTTTCTTCCCGATTCCAAACTCCCTTTAAAGTTATTGGTAATTATTTCCACCCCAGTGGAGCAAAGTGGAGGATTTTTGCATGAAAACAGCCGGGACAGATGACGTAATGCCATCTGCCCCGGCTTTATAATGAGATGCATGTTGCTATTGGAAGGTCTGTACATGACTGCACAGACTGTTAAAAAGAATCCTGCGCGCAGGATTCTCCGCCTGCGGCGGGGCTGCCCCGGCAGCCATCTTCCACTCTGCCGCAGTGCGATCCCGCCCGGAGGGCTTTTTATATCATAGGGAATTCCGAAGGACTTTCCTATGATATAAGAAACAGACTCAAGTCATGTTGTCAAACAAATATACTCCTCGATCAGCCCATCCAGCAGCACACTCTGACGGTAGCTTTCCTCCAGCTTCATCTCTTCCACTAATTTATCTAACTTACCGCGTTCCTCTTCGATTTTTATCTTCAAGTCTTCTAATCTATTCATGTGTCTCTCCCGTACCTTAATCTACCTTGTTGGTTTTCCTCTTGACAATGACTACCACTGCAGAAACAATCACCAGTACAATGGACAACGCCTGTGAGACAGGCCAGCCCAGTCCTGGTATCAACAGCTAGTCAGTACGCAGACTCTCGATCCACGCGCGGCCTAGGCCATACCCCAGCAAATACAGCATGAACACTTCTCCTTGAAACTTTTTGCGCTTTGTCCACACCAGCAGCAGTATGAGCACCCCCACATTCCACAGGGATTCATAGAGAAAGGTGGGATGGACCTGAATGTACTGCACACCGTTTACGGTCTGCAAATGGTCCATCATCGGCCCTGTGACGTCCCAGGAATACACCGCATTCAAAGGAAGCTGCATAGCCAGCAGGCTGTCTGTGTACCCGCCGAACGCCTCCCGATTGAAAAAGTTTCCCCACCGTCCTATTATCTGTCCCAGCACAAGACCTATGCAGGCAGTATCTACCAGCTGCCAAAACTTCAGCTTCTTTACCCTGGCAAATACATAGACCGCAATCAGAGCAGCTATCACTCCTCCGTAAATCGCCAGTCCCCCTGCCTGAAGTTAAAGATACTCAGCAAATCGTTTCTGTACGTATCCCATGCAAATATTACATAAAAAGCTCGGGCACCAATCAGCGCATACAATGGCAATCATCCCCATATCAAAATAAGTATCCGGGTTCTGATTTGTCTTCTTCGCTACACGCATTGCCAGCCACATTCCAGCCAGCATTGCAACCGCTATGGTAATACCATAGTAAGCAATCTCAAATCCAAAAACAGATAAATTCTTGCCTACATTGTCCAAGTAGATTCCCAGATGTGGGAAATTAATATTTTTGTCCATAATACGCCTCTCTGTCTCAATTCCTGAACTTATACGTTAAATCTGAACAGAATAACATCTCCGTCTTTAACCACATACTCTTTTTGCCTTCCAGGCCTACCAGACCTTTTTCTTTGGCTGCGGAATAGGCACCGCAGTCCAAAAGATCCCGGTAGTTGACCACCTCAGCCCTGATAAAGCCCCTCTCAAAATCGGAGTGGATCTTACCTGCGGCCTGGGGAGCCTTTGTGCCACACTTTATGGTCCATGCCCTGGTCTCTGTCTCTCCTGCTGTCAGATAGCTGATGAGTCCCAGGAGGCTGTAGCTGGCTTTAATCAGCTTTTCCAGGCCGGATTCCTCCAGCCCCAAGTCCTCCAAAAACATCTTTTTCTCATCTTCCTCCAGCTCTGCAATCTCCTGTTCAATCTGCGCACAGATCACAAACACTTCGCATTTGTTCTGTGACGCATATTCTCTCACCTGCTTTACATAAGGATTGGACGCGCCGTCGTCTGCCAGATCATCCTCCGCCACATTGGCGGCAAAGATCACCGGCTTCGCTGTCAAGAGATTGTAAGACGGCAGCCACTCTTCCTCCTCATCATCCTGGGGTTTCAAACCCAATGGCCATATTTCCTTCCTCCAGCCACGTCTTCAGCCGCTCCAGGAAAGACTGTTCCTTTGCCAGAGCCTTGTCGTTTCTGGCCCCTCTGGCCACCTTAGCGATCCTTCTCTCCAGGATTTCGATGTCGGAAAAAATCAGCTCTAAATTGATGGTCTCGATATCCCTCATAGGATTCACGGTTCCATCCACATGAACTACATTGGCATCCTCAAAGCAGCGCACCACATGTACAATGGCGTCCACTTCCCGGATATTTGCCAGAAACTGGTTTCCCAGGCCTTCTCCTTTTGATGCTCCCTTAACTAAGCCTGCGATGTCCACAAATTCGATAACTGCCGGCGTCACTTTTGCAGCATCATATAAGTCGGCAAGAAGCTTCAGTCTCTCATCCGGTACAGCAACCACTCCCACATTAGGGTCAATGGTACAGAACGGATAGTTTGCAGACTCAGCGCCGGCCTTTGTAAGTGAATTAAATAAAGTACTTTTACCAACATTTGGCAGACCTACGATACCTAGCTTCATTGGTAATTTCCTTTTCTCTTAGCAATCTCTTAACAATATCAGTTTAGCACAGGAACCGACAAAAAGCAACCCTTTCGCCAAGGAACTCATCGACACGGTTCGCCAAAAACCCTATATTTAGTGGTTTTCATCCCTGCTTTCCACCATAAGTAGCATTCCGTTGTCGAATGACACCTCCCCAGCCTCCCCTGTCAGCTCATTGCTGACGCCGATTGGGTCTGTTCCTGTCATATTATAGTCATTTAGGGGATACCGGAACCCCTTCAGGGTAACACCCTCACAGTCTCCCCCAGGGCAAAGAAGGAGACATAGTCTCCAAACAGTTCCTCCCTGCGCAGACGAATCCCCCGGTTCAGCAGGCGGATGCGGTTGTGGGCGTCCACCAGAAAGCACTCGATCCCGGATCGCGCAGGCAGCGCCAGGGTTCTTATATTCGCCAGCATATGGTCAACTCTGGCCCCGTTCCCTCCCAGAATGCAGATGTTGTCGCATCTCAGCTTCATAGCCAGCTCAACAGCGATCTGTGTATCAGTCAGGTCCTTTTCCGGGCAAAAGGTGTATATCTCACTCTGTCCCTTTTCCCGAAAATATTCCAGGGCTTCCTCGCCGGAGGAGTCAAAGTCCCCCACTATGTGGGTAGGCGTGAATCCTACACGGCGCAGGAATTCAATTCCCCTGTCTGCCCCAATGAGACAGTCCCAGGTGTTATCCTCTATGAACTGCAGGGCAAAATCCGGCTCAATCCGTCCACCGCTCACAATAAGCGCCCTGCATCCCTTTTTTCTTATCTTCTCTCATGATCTTCCAGAATCTTTAGGAAATACCTGACATTTTCTTCCGTATCCCCCGCCAAACACCGCGGAACCAGCCACAATCACATTTGCCCCGGCATTCAGTACTTCCGAAACCGTATCCCTGTTGATCCCTCCGTCCACCTCAATGTCCACCGAAAGGCCACGCTCCTCAATCATACCCCCGCAGTCTGGCAATCTTTCCAGTACAGTAGGGGATGTATTTCTGTCCTCCGAACCCCGGGTTTACTGTCATCAGCAGCACCATGTCCACCTGATCCAAAACGTACTCCAGAACGCTTAAATCTGTAGCCGGGTTTAAGGATACCCCTGCCTTTTTCCCAAGGCTGTGAATAAGCTGGATGGTACGGTCCAGATGTCTGCAAGCCTCCGCATGGACAGTGATGATGTCAGCCCCGCAGGCGGCAAAATCCGGTATATACCGGTCCGGGTCTGCAATCATCAGATGCACGTCAAACACCGCATCCGTGACGCCCCGCACGGACTGGATAACCGGCATTCCCAGTGAAATACTGGGCACGTAATTTCCGTCCATCACATCTATGTGGATATACTGAGCCCCGGCCCTGTCCGCAGCGGTGATCTCCTCTCCCAGTCTGGAAAAATCCGCTGCCAATATGGATGGTGACAAAATGTTCATTCTAGTACTTCCTCCTATCCTTCAGTTCCTGGTAAAGCGCCACATAGTTATCATAGCGCACCTGACTTATCTTTCCTTCTTTCAACGCCTGCTTTACCCCGCAGTCCGGTTCATGGATATGCATGCAGCCCTGAAAACGGCAGTAAGGCTCATACTCTCCAAACTCTGCAAAGCACTCCTTTAGCTCCTCCTTCTCAAGTCCTTCCATGTACATAGAGCTAAACCCTGGCGTATCCATAATATACGTATTCTCATCAATGGTGATCAGCTCAGAGTGCCGGGTGGTATGCTTCCCACGGTCAATTTTACGGCTGATCTCCCCGGTCTCCATCTCCGCCTTTGGCTGCAGAATATTGATGATAGAAGACTTGCCCACTCCGGAAGGACCGGCCACAGCAGTAGTCTTCCCCTTTAACAATTCCAGAATACAGCCAATCCCTTCATTTTCTAAGGCGCTGGTGAACAACACCCTGCATCCACACTTTTCGTAGATGTCACGCAGCTCATCCGCTTCCTGGCCGGACGCAATATCCTTTTTTTATTAAAACAAATGATGGTATCCACCTGCTGGTGCTCCATCATGATTAGAAACCGATCCAATAAATTAAAATTCGGCTTTGGCTGCAGAACCGCAAAGATGACCAGCGCCTGATCAATATTAGCCACGGCAGGGCGAATAAGCTGATTTTTCCGGGGCAGTATCCGGGTCATATTCCCGATTCTGTTCTCCTCATCCAGCACATCCAGCTCCATTGTCGCCCACCAGGGGTTTTGTTTTATCCTTACGGAAAATTCCCTTTGCCTTACACTCATAAATTCCGGATTCCGCCACGTGAACGTAGTAGAATCCGGCAATACCTTTGATTATCTTTCCCTGCATGAAATCAATTCACCTGTGTAAACGGAATATCATCATAGCGAACCGTGGTGGTACTTCCGTCATTATTTGTCACATAGATATAAGCAGTTCCAAGACTGTCTGAGGTTCCTGTCCAGGTCAAACGGTATGGGAAGGTCACTGCCTGCCCATCCAATATTGTTGTGGACTTCCCGTCCTGCTCAATCACAATCTTAACGGGCTCCCCTGCTGTAATTACTGGGCGCCTTCAGATCCACATTGCAGACGTAGGTTGCATTGGCATTCTGGTTGCCTCCCACATCCTCTGTCTCCAGGGGACCGATGCTCACCGTCAGTTCTATGGTGGTGCCCTTTGTCACTTCTGTTCCTGAAGAAATACTCTGTTTCATGATCAGGCCCTCATCATAGTCTGAGCTGTATTCCTCCGTAATCTCCACATACAGGCCCAAATCCTCCAGCTCGCTTCTGGCCTGGGAGGAGCCTTTTCCCAGAACACTGGGTATATTCACTGTGTCCCCCTCATCCACTGCCTGGGGACCCTTGCTGATTATCACGGTAATGGTATCCCCCTCCGTCACATCAGAGCCGAAGCCAGGTGTGGTGGAAATCACCAGTCCCTCCTCCACCTCACCGCTGTAGGCATACTCTGTGCTGATCTTGAGCTCATACTTTTTCAGCTCCTGCTGTGCCTCCGACAGGGGTCATGCCGGAGATATCCGGCAGCGGCACACTCCCGGCCCCTGAGCTGATATAGTAGACAACCGGTGTATTCACAGACACGGAAGTGCCGTACGCGGGGTCCTGCTCTACAATAAGTCCTGCAGGATATTCGCTGGACTCCTTTTCACCGCCATACTTGCCGCCCAGGCCCTGTTTATTCAAAGCCTCGGTAGCCTGATCTCTGGTCATTCCCAGCAGATCCGGAACTGCTACTGTCTCTTCCGTTCCGGCTGAGGTAGCGTCTGTTTCCGTTCCCTCTGTAACTGCTTCCGTATCATTTTTATTTCCGCCTGTGAGGAATTTCAGATCAATCAGCCCCACCGCGCTGCCCACCAGTGTGAGAAAAATCAACAGAATGATCACACCGATCACAATGCTGCCCACTGTCATGAACTTCTCCAGCTTCTTATTGACCCCTGACTTTTCTTCTTCCTCTTCCTCAGGGTAATTCTCATTTCCATAATTTCCCTGGTATCCGTTTCCGTAAGGGCCGTAGTTCTCGTTGCCGTATGCATCCTGCCCGTAAGCGCCGTAACTGCTATCCCCTGGACCGTTTCGGATGTCTCCTCCCCTTTTCCCTGCTTGATCTGGTCTAACTCCTCCTTGGAGATCACAACCTGTCTGCGCATGGTTTGTCAGAGGCATTATCTGGACAAAATCACCCTCCGGGTTTACCAGTGATTCTTTCAGATCCCGGATCAGCTCTTCCATATCATTGTAGCGCCTGTCAGGACTTTTCTGGGTACATTTATATATGATCTGGACTGTGCTCTTTGGCAGATCCGGAACGTATTTCCTTGGGGACTGCATCTCTTCCTGGAGGTGCTTGATGGCAATGGCCACTGTAGTATCCCCGTCAAAAGGCACATGTCCTGTGAGCATCTCGTACATGGTGATACCTAAGAGTAGATATCGCTCTTGAAATCACTGTAACCGCCCCTTGCCTGTTCCGGGGAACTGTAATGTACGGAACCCATCACATTGGAGCTGATGGTATTGGAGGACGCTGCCCTGGCAATCCCAAAATCCGTCACCTTCACTTTTCCATCCGTGGATATTATGATATTCTGGGGCTTTACATCCCTGTGTACGATGTTGTTGTGATGGGCGGCCTGCAGCCCCATAGATACCTGTATTGCAATGCTGGTGGCTTCCCTGACAGCCAGGCGTCCCTTCTTTTTCGATATACTCTTTCAAGGTGATTCCTTCCACCAGTTCCATAACGATGAAATATATCCCGTTGTCATCGCCTACATCATACACATTTACAATATTCGGATGTGCCAACCCTGCCGCTGACTGGGCTTCTACCCGGAACTTGGAAATAAAAGCTTTGTCATCCCGAAACTCCGGCTTCAGTACTTTTACCGCCACGTAGCGGTTCAGTTTGTGATCCTTTGCCTTATAAACATCTGACATTCCGCCGGAACCTATTTTACTTATTATCTCATATCGCTCCTGGATAAACATTCCTTCTTTTAACATCTCTCCACCTCACCTGTCAGCGGCTCTATCAAAACTACCGCAATATTATCCTTGCCTCCGTTCTGATTGGCCTTGCCAATCAATGCCAGAGCTGTCTCCGGCAGATCCCTGCCATCCTTTATGATATCCTCAATTTCTTTATCCTCCAGCATATTGCTCAGGCCGTCGGAGCACATCAAGATCACATCCCCAGGCTCCAGCCTCATATCAAAAAAAGTCGATGGAAATCCTGTTTCTGGCCCCAATTGCTCTTGTGATAATATTTTTTTATCCGGGTGGTTTCTGGCCTGTTCCCGGTTGATTTCTCTCGATGCGGACCATCTCTTCCACAAGAGAATGGTCTTTTTGTAATCTGTTCAATTTTGTCCCGAATCAGATAGAGGCGGCTGTCCCCAACGTTCGCCACATAGATATAATGACCGATCACAGTGGCTACCACCACTGTAGTACCCATTCCCGCCAGATTTGCATCTTGACTGGCTTTTTCCAACACCTTGGTGTTTGCCTTTTCAATGGCTTTCCGGATGACCTTGATGGGGTTCTGTTCCTTGTCCATGCGGACGCTCTCCAGGATCACCTCCACGGTATAGCGGGACGCCATGTCCCCTGCCTTGTGTCCGCCCATGCCGTCGGCAACAACAAAAAGATTCGGAAGATTTCCCACAGGCTCCTCAGACGCATACACGAAGTCCTGATTCGTTGTCCTTCTTTGCCCTACATCCGTAACGCAGCACGATTTCATCGTTCTTCCTCTCCTTCTTTCTCCAGTATATGTACAGCGTCCCCTGCTGACGCTGCATATAGCCCTTTCTGAGCTGTCCGCAGGCACCGCTTATGTCCCTGCCCATTTCTCTTCTTATAGTAACATTAATTCCGCATTTTTCAAGTTTATTTTTAAAATTCAAAATAATTTTTTTCTGAGACTGAACGAAATCCCGTTCTTTTATGTGGTTCACAGGGATCAGATTCACATGGCAGTTGATACCCCCAATCAGATCTGCCAGCGCCTTTGCATCCGATTCCCGGTCATTCACACCGGCCACCAGGCTGTACTCAAAGGTGATTCTCCTGCCCGTCCTGTCAAAATAGTACCTGCAGGCGTCAATCACTTCTTCCAGGCCGTACCGGTTAGCCACAGGCATCAGTTCCTTCCTTCTCTCCTGAAAAGCCGCGTGTAAAGACAGAGCCAGGGTTATCTGCAAATCTTCCTCCGCCAGCTGCCGCATCTTGGAACAATCCCGCAGGTGGAAAGGGTGATGTTTCTCTGGCTGATGTTCAGCCCGTGTTCATCGCTCAGCATGTGCAGGAATTTCACCACATTTTCATAGTTGTCCAGGGGTTCGCCCGTGCCCATAATCACCAAATTAGATACCCTCTCCCCTGTAATCTTCTGAATACGGTAGACCTGGTCCAGCATCTCCGAGACCCGCAGATGTCTGGTCAGGCCCCCGATGGTGGGAGGCGCAGAACCTGCATCCCATCCTGCATCCCACCTGGGAAGAGATACACACGGAATTCCCGTGCTTATAGCGCATCAAAACGCTCTCAATCACGTTGCCGTCCTCAAGGGCAAACAGATATTTCTGTGTGCCGTCTATCCTGGAGGTCAGCACCTCCACGGGCTGAAGACAGGTGTAGGTGAAAGCTGCCGCCAGCTTTTCCCGCAGAGCCCTGGGAGAGGTTGGTCATCTCCTCAAAGCTTTCGGCCAGCTTTACATGTATCCACTCATAGACCTGTGTTGCCCGAAAGGTCTTCTCCCCATATCTGCAAGTGCCTGCTGCACCTGGGCATAGTCCAGGGATTTGATATCTGTTCTCTCCATCAATCCACCCTCTTAAATCTCGCAATAAAGAATCCGTCGGTCCTGTGAACCCCCGGGAGCAGCTGCAGGTATCCCGCCTGCGTAGTCTTGCTCCTCAGCTCAGGGCAGAGATAGGGATCAATGCTCTCCAGTTTAAACGGATAATTTTCCAAAAACCACTTGACATTCAGCTGATTTTCCTGAGCGCCGATGGTGCAGGTACTGTAAATCAAAGTGCCGCCCTTTTTCACATAGGAGTGAACCGTATCCAGTATCTTTCGTTGGAGCTTTACCAGCTCCGCCTGCTTTGCAGGTGTCATCTTATACTTAATGTCCGTCTTTCTGCCCATCACTCCCAGCCCGGAGCAAGGCAGATCCGCCAACAGGATATCCGCCTTCTCCACAGAGTTCTGGTCGAAGACAGTGGCATCTGCCAGAACCGCCTCCATATTGATATTTCCGATGCGTTCAATATTTTCTTTCATGAGGCTGACCTTATAGTCGGACACATCCCTGGCCTCCACATGCCCGCTGCCTTTCAGCTGGTCTGATAGGTGAAGGCTTTTTCCGCCAGGGGCGGCGCAGACATCAATGCAGTAATCCCCCATTTGGGAGCCGCGATCTCCGCCACCAGCATGGAGCTGACATCCTGAACCTGGAACCACCCTTTTTTAAACGCCTCCACAGCCTTCATATAGTTGTAATCCCCTATCTCCAGTGCGTAATCCAGATAAGGCACCTCCTCCACGGTGATGCCCTGGTCTTTTAAGCTCTCTACAATCTCTTCTTTGGTCGCTTTATCCAGATTGCAGCGGATGGAGGTCATACGCTCCCGGTGGGCGTCTTCGCAGATCTTTTCCACCGTTTCAAAATCATAGACCAAGAGCCATTCCTTCAAGATCCACTCAGGCACCGAGTAGGTGACAGATAGATAGGTCACAGGCTGTTTGCGTGCGTCCGGATACTCCACTTTGTCCAGGTTTCTGGCCACACTGCGCAGGACTCCGTTCACAAATCCTTTCAGGCTGTAAAACCCTTCCTCTGAGCAAGCTTTACCCCCTCATTGCACACAGCGGAATCCGGAACACTGTCCATGTATTTCAGCTGATATACAGACATTCTGAGGATCGTGCGGATCACAGGCTTCATGCTGATGACACGCACTGTGGAAAAGCGTTCAATGATATAGTCCAGCTGAATCATGTTTTCCAAAGTCCCCTCCACCACCCGGGTGATAAAGGACCGGTCCTGCTTCTCCAGATATTGGTACTTCTCCAGCACATCCCGCAGTACAATATGGCTGTATTCTTCCTCCTCCACGATCTCCATCAATGCTAAGAGTATGATCTCCCGCAAATTTATCACATTAGTCACGGTTTCTTCCTCCTGCCAGAATCACAAGGCGCAAAAGCTGCAAAATAGAGGCGGCCAGGCTGGCCACATACGTGAGCGCGGCTGCGGTGAGCACCTTTCTCACCCCGCTGCTCTCTGAACTTCCCAGCACTCCGGTACTCTCCACCAGCTGAACAGCCCGCCTGGACGCATTGATCTCCACCGGCAGGGTGATCAGCTGAAACAGCACTGCCAAACTAAACAGCACAATCCCCGCTGTGGTCAAAAACGGAAGGGAGGCGATGAGGCCCACCAGGAAAATAGGCCAGGCCAGAGTAGATCCCAGATTTGCGGCCGGCACCAGGGCGCTTCTCAGTCCCAGAGGCGCATAGTGTTGCTGGTGCTGGATCGCATGGCCGCACTCATGGGCTGCCACCCCCACAGCCGCCACTGAGGAAGAACCGTAGGTGCTGTCGGACAGGCGCAGGGTCTTGCTTCTGGGATCATAGTGGTCTGTCAGGCTGCCCTGCACCCCTGGCAATGCTCACGTCATAGATTCCAGCGCTGTGCAGGATCCGATCAGCAGCCTGCCCTCCGGTCATCCCCGACACGCTGCGCAACCGCTCGTACTTTGCGAAGGTGCTTTTACTCTTTGCCTGGGCCAAGAGCGACAAAATCAGTCCCACCCAAACCAGTATCATGGTGGGATCAAACAGAAAACCAAAGCCGCCCATTCCGTATCCGTAAAAATGATTTACTCCATAGCTCATCAACATAATTTCGTACCCTCCTTTACTTCACAGCCCCTCAAAAATGCACCTGCATCCATACGTTTTTTCCCTTCCAACTGAAGCTTGCGTATCTCCAGAAGACCTTCCCCGGTCTGTACCAGGATACCCTCTTTCGTTGTCTCTGTCACAGCTCCGGGCTCCCTGTTGGATTCTCCCTGATGCACCTTGGCCTCCCAAATCTTCATAGTCTTTCCATTCAGATGTGTATATGCGCTGGGCCAGGGATTGAGCCCCCGGATCAGGCGTTCGATCTGCACAGCCGGCTTTTCCCAGTCAATACAGCCCATCTCTTTCTTCAGCATTCTGGCATAAGCAGTGGGGATTCCCCTGCTTTTGCGGAACAATGGTTTCTTTTTCCAGCCCCTCCAGGGTTTCCAAAGCAGATTTGCACCAGTGGCGCTCAGTTTCTCAAACAGGCTGCCCCCGGTTTCCTTTTCATCCAGGGGAACTACTGCCTTCATCAGCATGTCTCCTGTGTCCAGCCCTTCATCCATCTGCATGGTCGTCACCCCAGACTCTGTCTCCCCGTCAATGACCGCCCACTGTATGGGCGCCGCGCCCCGGTATTTCGGAAGCAGGGAACCGTGGACATTGATACATCCGTAGGGCTTCAAACTCAGGATTTCCTTTGGTATGATCTGCCCAAAGGCCACCACCACAATCACGTCTGCCTCTATCTGCCCTAACTGACGGATGGTTTCGGGATCTCGTACTTTTTAGGCTGGAGAACCGGGATACCTGCATGAACCGCAACCTCCTTGACAGGCGGAAACTGCATGGCCTTTCCCCTGCCTTTGGGCTTATCCGGCTGTGTAACCACAGCAGCCACCTGGTGTTTGGACTCAAGCAGAGCCTTTAACGTGCCCACCGCAAAGTCCGGTGTTCCCATAAATATCACTCTCATATGCCTACTCCTCCTCTTCTTCCTCCATAGCGGCCATATCCATCAGCTCGCCCTCCACATGTTCCACAAAAAGGATTCCATCCAAATGTTCACACTCATGGCAGATGGCTCTCGCCAGAAGTCCCTCTCCCTCCAGGACATAGGGTTCCATATTTTCATCCAGGGCCTTAGCTTTTTTACAAACATGGGTCTGGTCACCTGCCCCGCCTTTCCCGGAAGGCTCAGGCACCCCCTCTGTGCCGCACTGCTCCCCGGAGGTCTCCACAATTTGAGGATTGATTAGAATGTGGGGGCCATCTCCCACATCGATCACCACGATTCTTTTCAGGATGCCTACCTGCGGAGCTGCCAACCCCACGCCCATCTCCTCATACATCGTATCCAGCATATCCTGGATGAGATCCCGGGTGCGGCCGTTCATCTCTGTCACCTCTCTGCTCTTTTTGTGAGTACTTTATCCCCATGATTCTGATTTTTCTGATTGCCATTTGTACATCCTCCCATCTCTATGTTTTCTGCAGTGTCAGTTCATGTCAAACTGTATGCCTATCTTCCGGTAGCCCTCATTCATCTCAATATATTGTTCCACTTTGTTCTTGATCATAGTCAGTATTTTTTCGTCCTCATACTTAAGGTAAATGACTCTGCGATAAATGTCATTGACCTTGGCCACGGTCTCAGGAGCCGGTCCTATTGTCTGGACTCTTCCTTTTTTGATCAAAGCGGTGATAAACTGCTTTAAATACCCATGGCTTTTTCCAGATATTCTTCTTCCGCCCCCACGCCGTGTATGATCAGCAGGTGGGCAGCGGGAGGATATCCTGCCAGCTTCCGAAACAGAATCTCCTGCTCGTAAAACCCCCGGTATCCTGTTTCGCAGCAGCAGCCACGCTGTAATTCTCCGGGTCATAAGTCTGTATGACCACTTCCCGGCCTTTTCTCCGCGTCCCGCCCTGCCTGCCGCCTGGGTCAGCAGCTGAAACGTCCGCTCCCCGGCCCGGTAATCACTCACATGCAGAGACATATCCGCCGCCAGAGCACCCACCAGGGTTACATTGGGAAATCATGGCCTTTCACAATCATCTGGGTTCCCACCAGAATGTCCGCTTCCTGATTTGCAAAAGGCAGACAGGATTTTCTCATGCCCGTCCTTCTCCCTTGTGGTGTCCATGTCCATCCTGAGTATCCTGGCTTTTGGAAATTCATTGCGCACCAGCTCCTCCACCTGCTGAGTTCCAACACGGAATCCCCGCAGAAAGGCAGATCCGCACTGAGGACAGGTCGCTGGCTTCTCTGTCTCATATCCGCAGTAATGGCAGATCATCCTGCCGCTGCTATGAACTGACAGAGACACATCGCAGTGGGGGCAGCGAATTGGTTTTCCGCAAGCCCTGCAGGAGAGGAAACCACTGTAGCCTCTCCTGTTTAAGAAAAGCATGGTCTGCTGCTTCTTGTCAAGCCTCTGCTGTATCATATCTCTCAGCTGTCTGCTTAAAATGGAACGGTTGCCCTCCTTTAACTCCTTTCGCATATCCACAGTGTGAACTCTGGGCAGTACACTCTCTTTTGCCCGTTTTTCCAAAGTAAAGAGAGTATACTCCCCCTTTTTTCGCTCTGTAATATGCTTCCACAGAGGGGGGGTGGCAGATCCCAGAATGACCTTGGCCCTCTCGATCTGCGCCCGCTTTACCGCTGTCTCCCTGGCATGGTAGCGGGGGGACAGCTTCACTCTTGTAGCTCTCCTCATGTTCCTCATCAATGATAATAGCGCCTAGGTTTTGGAAAGGGGTGAACAGGGCCGATCTGGGACCGATCATCACATCCAGCTCCCCTCCCTGGCCCTCACAAACTGGTCATAGCGCTCCCCGGGAGTAAGTCTGGAATTCATTATGGAGACACGCTCACCAAAGCGCCTGTAAAACCGCATCACCGTCTGGTAGGTCAGCGCAATCTCTGGAATCAGCACTATGGCCTGCTGTCCCTTTGAGATAGCCTGGGCAATGATCTCCATATAGACCTCCGTCTTGCCGCTTCCTGTGACCCCGTGGACCAGATACACCGGATGCTTCCTCTCCTCCCACTCCTCCAGGACCGCGTCCACGATCCGCTGCTGTTCCTCATTCAGTCTGAGATGGTAGTCCACAGGCCCTCCGGCGTGCAGGGGATTCCGGTATATAGTACGGACTCTGCTCTTGATCACCCCCTGCTGCTCTAAGGTACGTACAGTGGCTGCCTGAATATTCAGCTTTCCGGTCACAAGCTCCATGGGCAGCTCCCTTCCTGGGTCAGTGCCTCCAAAAGCCGGTACCTGGCCTTTTGGTTCTTCTTTTTGTAAAATTCCAGCTTCTCCTGGCCGCCTCCTCATCCAGGAGCAGACAAACGCTTTTTCTTCTCCTTGGGCTTTATCCTCTGCTTTACCGGAATCACTGTCTTCAGGGCCTGGATCATGGTAGAACCGTAGTACTCCTTCATCCAAGCGGCCAGCGCTATCAGCCGGGACTCCACCGGGCTTGTATCCGTGAGTACCTCCAGGATCTCTTTCATCTTTTCCAGACTGCAGGCAGGTTCATCCGTAAGGCTCACCACATATCCTTTGATGCGTCTCTCCCCCTTGCCAAAGGGGATCTGAACCACCATTCCCACGCACAGGCTCTGACGCAGATGCTCTGGCACTCGGTATTGAAAGCTCTTATCCAATTTTTCGTGAGTGATATCCACAATCACATCCGCATACAGCTTCTCCATGCATCCTCCTGTTTATCCGAACTACTTGTTTTTCTTATCCTCCTCCAGGATTTCCCGGATCATTACCCGCTCATCCATGGGATATTTTTTCCTTCAATCTCCTGGTAATCCTCATGTCCCTTTCCCGCCAGGACAATCACATCTCCCGGCTGTCCGTGATGAATGGCATAGGCGATAGCCTCCCTTGCGGTCCGGTATTTTTATATACTCTCCGTCCGTCCTGGATATTCCGGTCACTATATCCTCTATGATATCCTCCGGCTTCTCATATCTGGGATTGTCAGAGGTGATGATGGTCAGGTCCGCCAGCCGCCCCTGACACCTCCCCATCTCATACCTTCTGGCTTTCGCCCGGTTGCCCCCGCATCCAAACAGGCACACCAGCCGTTTGGGCTTATACTCCCTCAGCGTTCCCAGCAGACTCTCCAGGCTCATGGCATTGTGAGCATAGTCAATCATCATAGTAAAGTCATCCGACACCTTGACCATCTCGATCCGTCCCTTTACCTTTGCCCCGGACAGCGCTTTGACGATATCCTCCTTTTTGACCCCAAAATGGCGGCAGATAGCTATGGCAGTGAGAGAGTTGTACACGCTGAACTTGCCGGAATATCGATTTCCACCTCCAGCGTCATGAGTCCGGTCACCCGATAGCGTATCCCCAGGTAGCCCGGCCTGGACACCAGCTGGGTGTCTGTGGCCCGTAAATCCGCCTTTTCGGAAAAACCAAAAGTCTCCACCCTGCAGGTGTGTCCCTGAAGCACCTGCTCCAGATGGGTGTCATCCGCATTTACGATTCCCAGCCTGCACTGTTTAAAGAGCAGCCCCTTACAATACATGTAGTCCTCAAAGCTCTCATGCTCCGCAGGCCCGATGTGATCCGGCTGGATGTTGGTAAAGATTCCGATCTCAAACAGAATCCCCGCTGTCCGGTGAAGCATCAGCCCCTGAGAAGAAACCTCCATCACCACACAGTCACAACCCGACTTTTCCATGCGGCTGAAATATTCCTGGATGGTGTAGGATTCCGGCGTAGTGTTGCTGGCCGGGATAGCCTCATCCCCGATAATGGCCTCAATGGTTCCGATCAGCCCCACCTTGTGTCCCGCAGACTCCAGGATGGACTTGACCATGTAGGTGGTTGTGGTCTTCCCTTCGTCCCTGTTATGCCGATCACCTTCAGCTTTTCTGCCTGATAATCAAAATAGGCTGCTGAGATAAGGGCCATGGCATAGCGGCTGTCCTCCACCCGGATAACAGTCACATGCTTTGGCGCCTCCACAGGGTCCTGCACCACCAGCACCCTTTGCCCCCTTTTCGACCACATCGGAAACATAGGTGTGACCGTCCGTCACTGCACCCTTAACGCAGATGAAAAGCGAGCCTTCGCTCACTCTCCTGGAATCATTGATCACATCCTTAACCTCCACGTCAACGCTGCCGTTCACGCACTCATATGTCAACCTCTCTAAAAGTTTTGTCAGCTTCATGGTATAATACCTCCAATTTGATTACATTATAGGATATCATACTTGCGGGAAGTTTTCAAATAAAAAGGAAGAGAGTCCGCGCTCTCTTCCTCTTCTTTTGTAATCGTTCAGTCAGGTCTGTTACTTGTGTTACCACCCGGACGTCACCCGGGCGTTGGCAGCTCTCACGCAAACACGTGCAACGCTCTGGGGAACTAACCGTTAACTGCAACTAAGGACGCTCAGGAAAGCCTTCGCGTCCAAGTTTCCGTAAACGTTCATTTCCCCGCCGCTAAAAGCGCACGTAAATTGTTTGCTTAGAGAGCTGCCAACGCCCGTGTGACTGCCTTCTGGAACCGAGAACTTCCCTAAAGCTTGTTTGGAAATCGCCTAGTACATCGTAAATTAAATGAGTGCCGCATATACGCCGGAGGAAGCGTCCCCCTTCTTTCTCTATTTTCTCTGCCGCCACATACAGGCAGCTGCAATGCACAAGCCCCCGCGGCTCCAAGATAAATTTTTTCCTCCATGCTGCCCTGCATCATGCTGAACAGATAAAATTTCCCCAGATACCGGTTTCCGGCAAAGTTTGCCATATAGTACACCATAGGAACCATATATCCGATAGCCAGCACATCCGTAAATCCGTAGGCAAGCACTCCCAGGCCCCCAAAAACACCGCCTCTGCCAAAGTGCCCAGATAGTACTCTCCCGCCGGAAAGCTGCATCCCCCCTTTATCATTACCAGCACAAAGATTCCCGTGAGCGCTGCCAGTATGGCAAACGCCTCCAGCAGCCGGACCAGCTGGTGTGCTGCTGCCGGCACTGCCTTCGAATAAATCAGGTCCCTGATATTGGAGTCCTGGTCCGGCCAGAACAGGGGAACCAGCAGAATAATTCCAATCAAAGCTACATACATTTCCAGCACCTGCGCGCTCTGAGCTGTGTCCAGATTTGCGATTCCCATAAAGAGCGGGGAAACTGCCAGCAACCCCACTGCGATCAGCACGTGGATTCCCAGGTTATGCCTCAGATTTACTCTTCCGATTGCGCCGTATACTTCCATGGAAATGCCAAACCCCCTTCTTTTCAGTTTATACACCAATATGGTCCCAGCCAGCAGCACAGCCGAAAGACCCAGGTAAAAGGCACGGTTTACCACCAGACCGGAGAGCTGTTCAAAAAATACCTCTGTCTTTCCGCAGGTATTCCATCTGGGACTGAGCTCCAGTCCAAATCCGCCCACCAGGGACATGCTGCCGGTCATAGTGCTGACCCACCACCAGAGTCCCTGTACCAGAACTGCCAACGGCCCACCCGTCATCTCCGTCACCAGAAATCCTACCGATAACGCAGTCAGGAAACTGGGAATATCCAGCCCAGAATATATTTTACAAAGGCCAGGTTGTCAAGAGGAACCCCCAGGCTGCTGCCGTAGAAGAGACACTGCAGGTGCATAGACAAGCCCAGCAGCGCTATGGGAAGCATCCCCATCACCACGTTCGCCAGATACCGTGAGAGGATAACCCCCGCTGAGGAAGTCCTCCTTGCATAGATTACCTCAGCGGTTTTGCCTTCCGGTCCTTCATTGACCTGGCAACCGCCAGAAATACGGGAAGAATTCCAGCCATCAGACATATATAGTCACAGAACAGCCGGGCATACGCCCCATTACCCCATCTTTGCTCAGAACTGCCTCGTACTCCTTCTGCGCTTCCTCGTAAGTCATCTCATCAAAGGCGTTTCCTGGCACGCTGTCCGCACTGTAGCTGGAGCCTCCGCCCAAAATCGTATTCACCCGCTCCATCATAGGCAAAAATTCCTGATATGTTAAGTCCTTTGCAGGGTGGACCTCCGGGGTATCTATGCCCGCCATGATCGGCGCATTTTGAGTGGACATTTCATCATAGAAACGCTCTATCTCCTCTTTGATATCCTTCCACTCGCGACCACTGACCTTCTCTATGATGCGTTCCACCTCCGCCTGATCCTTCTCATTGAGGCGCACTTTCTTATAAAAGCCAACGGGATACGTGGTATAATTGCCATCGTAGGCCTCCATAACCAACTTCCCCAGAGTTGTATCCATGATCTTCTGCGGATCACTGCTGGGCTTTGTTCCGTAGGATTCCTGACCCGGCTGGGGCTTTGACAGTGTGGAGAAATCCCCCAGCTGTGTAATATAAAAAAAGCACCAAAACGACAATGTATACATAGAAAACAATACTTTTTTAGAATCTGCCTGCACTCCTTGGCAAATAATGAGAAGAACATTATTCACCACCTCTTTTCTGCTGCATCAGGTACATGTATGCATCCTCCACATTCGCCTGCGCCGGTTCCGCCCGGGGAAATGGCGGTTCCTCTGACACAAACCGCACATTGATATGAGCTCCCATAGTCAGCATCCCGGTTACCGTGTAGCGCTGCTTCATGGTCTCCAGTTCCTTTTTTTTTGATATTTCTGCAGTGTAAATCTTTCCCTGTGCATTCTCCAGCATCTGTTCCACCGTCCCCTGGTAGAGGATCTCCCCTTGGTTCAGGACCGCTATGTTCTCACAAGTTGCCTCAATGTCCCCCACAATGTGTGTGGACAGTATCACAATCCGCTCTTGGGCAATCTCACACAATAGGTTTCAGGAAGCGCACCTGCTCTTCCGGGTCCAGCCCTGCGGTGGGCTCATCCACAATGAGCACCTGAGGATCGTGCAGAATGGCCTGGGCAATCCCCAGCCTTCTCCTCATTCCCCCGGACATTGCCTTCACCTTTGTCCTGCGGTTATCCCACAGGTTTACCTTGCGCAGCAGTTTCGAATTCTCTCCCGTCTCTCCCTTTTTTGGCACCTTGGAGAGTACCCCCAGATATCCAACGCCTCCTCTGCCGTCATGTTACCATAAACGGAAAAATCCTGTGGAAGATACCCTGTTATCCTGCGGACTTCCCCTGCCTTATCCACAGGAATGCCGCAGACTGTGACCTCCCATTGCTTTTTCTAAGCAGAGTGGCCAGTACTTTCATCAGTGTCGTCTTACCCGCACCGTTGGGGCCCAGAAGTCCGAACATCCCACTTTCCATTTTCAAAGTCACCTTTTTTAAGGCCTGCTTTTTTCCATAATACTTATCCAGATCTCTTATCACAATTTCTGAAGCCATACCGATTTCCTTTCTACTACGTTGTGTTTATTTGTTACTGTTCACAGTAACGTTTATTTTGTATAAAAGCAGGATAACGGATAAATCTCTATACTTTTCCAACACTTTATATTTATTTAAAACTCCTTACTATTTAACATAAAAATTCTGTCGTCAGGATGGCTCCCCCGTCAATGCTGTTGGACAGTGACAGGTTTCCCCGTGCTTCTCGCACAGCATTTTGCAGATATACAGTCCAATGCCGTAGTGATTGCCCTGTGCCTTCTCTTTATCCCTGTAGTACGGACGGACAGCCTGGCGCAGTCCCTCCCTGGTAAAGCCCGGCCCATCGTCCTGCACATAAAAGATCATTTTACGCCCATCCTCGCTCTCATCCAATGTAATCTCAACTTTTGTCAAGGCATACCGCAGAGCATTGGATACAAGGTTTTCCAACACCTCCATCACCACCATCTCATCCATGATCCAGCCCCTTCCCGAGCAGACAGCTGGAAAAGGATACGGAAATATCTCTTGTGCCATTCAAAGCCTCCGCCATATCCTGCACCTTTTTGCTGATTTCCTCAAGCCTCGTCTCCCTTCTGTGGACTTCCAGCTCCTCCATACTGGTCACCTGCTTCATGGTATTGCAGAAGTCGATGAGACGGATTACCTGCTGATTCATGAGTTCCAGATTTTCCTGCAGTTGTTGGGCGGTTACTTTCCCTCCGGACAATACCGGCTCAAAAAATCAGTGTATCCCCGCAGTACAGTCAAAGGCGTACGGAGATCATGGGCAAATGCTGCGTTGAGCCTTCTCTGACCCTCCATCAAATCCTCTATCTTTTCCTGATTTTCCGCAAGCTGATGACGCATCTGTTCAAATGTGTCACACAATTCTCCCATCTCATCCTCGCTTCGGTAGATACAGGAAAAGTCCAGCCCCTCTCCCAATATGCGCAGCCTCTGTCTTCAGAAGCTCCATTGGAACTTCCAGTTTTTCCTTATAAAAAACCTGGTTACCCAGAACACAGCCCCCACAGAGTAAATGAGAGTACACCAAGTCCGTATAAAATCGATAACACGCAGTAGAGACTGATCCTTATCTGTCATATCTCCCTGAAAGCTGGCCACTCTATTCTGAAAGACTCCATATTCATATGAGTATTTTGTACATCGGAATAGTGGCTGTACACAATCGTCTCCCAACCCTTGCAGATGGTGACCGTGACTCCAGTAAAGAATATCACCGCCATGACTGCTATCAGAATGTATACTGCCATTGACCTTTTTCAGGGATACATTCTGCAGTTTTTTCTGAGGACTTCCCTTGCCTCATCTAACCAATCCATTTATACCCCACTCCCAGACCGTCTCCACATAAACTTTGTCCGTGTATCTTCCGATCTTCATCCTTATTCTGCGTATATGCTCCGCAATGGTGCTGCTGTCGCCCTCTCCGTCATATCCTCTAAGCTCCTCATACAGCTTTTCTTTGCTAAAAATTTGTCCTCGGTTCGTGGATAATATCTCCACCAGGTCAAACTCGGTCCGTGTAAGGCTCAAGGACTGTTCCTGCCAGCACACGGTTCTGTCGAATAGTTGATCACCAGTTCCCCGGAAAATTTTACTGTCTCCCGCACATTCCCGCGCTCCTCTCTGCGCAGATGGGCTGCCACTCTCGCCCCCAGCTCATCGATGCTAAACGGCTTCAGGATATAGTCATCTCCCCGGACACCAGCCCATTGATGCGGTCTCTCTCCTCCACTTTCGCAGTGAGAAATACAATGGGGCAGCTCACATGTCTCCGAATCCGCCTGCAGACCTCCATTCCATCCATATCAGGCATATTCACATCCAACAGAATCAGATCCGGGGCCACTTCCAGCTTCTCCATGGCCTCCACACCGTTTTTGCCGTGTATACCAGATACCCCTGCATGGTAAAGTAATCCTTCAGAAGCTTTAAAATATACTCTTCATCATCCACTGCCAATAGTTTATACTGCATAAATGCACCTCTTTCTTCCATATTCATCTCACATTATTTTAACACGAAATTTTCTATAAAAATTCTACGGAATCATTTTCTTACGGTCAGCGCAGTAAATATGCAGACCTGTTTTATAGTTACAAAATACTACAATGAAAAAAGAATCCCGCCCGGAGGGCTTTTTATATCATAGGGAATTCCGAAGGACTTTCCAATGATATAAAAAGCCGCTGCATGATTCTATACGGCGGCTCTGCAATCCTATGAAATTTTCTGTGCGGTCTGTCGCAAATTGCTTCAGCCTACCTGAGGCATTAAGAGCTGTGCCTGCACGCCCTCTTCCTCTGTGAGGTATCCGTATTTGACCATACTTTTTATGACCTGCGTCTGCCTCTTCCTGGCCAACTCCATATTGTCCGGGTTATACACAGGGGCGCGTTGGGTATGCCTGCCAGCATCGTGCACTCATCCTCTGTCAATTCACCGGGCGTCCTCTGAAAATAGCCCATCGCCGCATCATAGATGCTGTAATATCCATTTCCAAAATATATGCTGTTGACATACAGCTCCATAATCTCCTCTTTAGAGTATTTATCCTCTATGGCAAAGGCCATAAACACCTCCGCCACCTTGCGCTCCAGCTTTTTCTCCTGGTTAAAGTAAAGGTTCTTGGCCAGCTGCTGCGTGATGGTACTGCCACCCTCCACAAAAAGCTCCTGCCTTTAGATCATTAACCACAGCCCTGCCCATAGCCAGCAGATCAATACCCGGATGTTTATAAAAGCGGTGATCCTCCACAGCCACCACAGCATTTACATACTGTCCCGGCAGATCCTGAAACTTCGTATAATTTGTCTTACTCGGACACTGCCCACCATCTGCTCCAAACCTGTCTGATCCAATGCCTCCCGGTAAAGACGATAACCTTTATATCCCACATATCCTGACAGGCAGAGCAGTACAAGCAGCGCCAGAATCAAAAGTTTTTTGAATACTTTCATCTGTGCACCCTCTCTCCTTGTTTGTAGTTCTCTTGATAACTACAGCATAGCATATCTGCCCTGCAGGAACCTTAAAATAACCTTGCATTATTCTTGCAAAACCTGATAATCTTCAGAAGTTTTGCTTCACTATTCTACCCTTTAATCTTTGACAGCACAAAATTGTAGATTAGCCTGGAAACCTCATAATTATAGTGGATGCCGTCGCCTGTGCTCTTTCCATTGATATCGATATAGCCGCCATCCACCAGATAGGAATAACTGTCCAGGTAGGCAGTGGGAAATGCTGCTTTGATGGCAGCATTGAACCGCTTAATATTATTATTATTTACTATGGTGATATCATACTTTTTCTTCTTAGCCAGATTCCGCTCAATGGGGTTTACGGACAAAAAGTAAAATCTTGTATCCGGATATCGCACTGTGAGGCTGGCATACAGCGTGATATAATTGTTGGCATTTTCCAGTCCATTGCTGCCCAAATCATTGATTCCAAAGTTGAATATCACCTTTGATTTGGGATAGAGCGCAAGCTCCTCCTCCAGTGCCTTCAGTGCAGAACCTGTCAGCCAGGGATATCCCTCTCCAACCTTTGCAATGTAGACGTCGCTGCTCAGTGTGGCCTCCTGCATCCCCACAAACCGGGAATCCCCCACAAAGATCACTTTGCTCTCCTCAGATGGGACGGTGGGATTCTCTATTCTCTTTCCGTCCGGGCCCACATAGTACTCCCCCACTTTTGTATTTCTCAGCATATACCCATCCGGACCCACATAATAGACACCGACCCACTGGTTTCTCAGCATGACTCCCGATTTATTGAAATAGTAAGTCTGTTTATCAATGGTATGCCATCCCTTCATGGCCGCTCCGGTCTTTGCGGAAAAATAGTACCTTTTGCCCTTAGTGTTTACCCATCCTGTGGTAAGGACCCCCTCTTATTGAGGAAATACAGATTGCCCTTGAACTTTTTGGGCCTGTAACACGGTATCCTTTCTTATTAAAATAGTAGATCTTCCCATTAATCTTTCTCCAGACCCCTTTTACATACTTCCGGTTGTGTACATAGCGGTACCGGTATCCCTTTTGTTTTTCACCCATTTTCCGTAGGGTGTGTACTTTTGGAGACATTCTTGATCAGATTGAACTTTGCAGCAGCTTTGCTCTCCATAGAAGGCTTCATCCCCAAAACTCCCACACACAGTATGCAGAGCAGCGCCAAGATGAAAAGTCTTTTCTTTTTTCATTTTTATTACCTTTCTTTTACAATTTTATTTCATTTTGTTGCCATTATATCACACTTTTTATACACTGCTGCAACAGCAGAGGCAAAAAAAAGTATCGCATCTTTCGATGCGATACCACAAATTCTGACTTTTTATGCCTCTTTTTTTCTTTTTAGAAATCAAATAGTATGGAAGTGCCACAAAGACAACACCACCGATGATGTTACCGATGGTAACGACTACCAGGTTCAGGACATATCCGCCAACGCTTACTGCAGCAGAGCCCGGATTCAGCAGTCCCACGCCCATAATGCTCATGTTTGCAATGCTATGCTCACAGGAGCAAACCATAAACACCATAATACACCAGAACACCATGATCAGCTTTGCCACTTCATTTTTTCAGCTTAATGCTGCACCATACAGCCAGACATACGAGAACATTACAGAGAATGCCTCTTGTAAGCATCTGCATGGGTGTGAGGGCCATCTTCCCTTCCGCTGCAGAGGCAAAGCACTCCGCAACCGCTCCTGACGGTACGCCTGAAAGCTGGAAAATGCCTACCGCGATCCAGGAACCCACCAGGTTTCAAGATAGCAGAAAAGCCACAGTTTCACCGTATTGCCCCAGGATACCACCTTTGCCAGAGAGGCGGAAGCCATCACAAAATTGTTGCCTGTAAACAGCTCTGCGCCTGCCATCACCACAAGGCTGAGCGCTGCCGCAAAACAAAAAGCCATCACAAATTTCGCCATGGGATCATCCGCTGCTTTCAGCGGCGTGCCCATACAAAGGTAATAAAGGAACCAAAGGAGATAAACGCACCCGCCATCATGGAGGATACAAAGTATCCCAGAGGATTTTTCTTCATCAGGCCTAACTTTCCATTGCCCGCATTGCACACTGCCTGAAACTCTTCCTGAAACATCTCAAACGCCCCCTTCTCCAGTTGGGAGCAAATATGTCAAGCATATTTGCTCCCAAAATTAATCTTTTAGAACAGTCCGGTATCTTTCCATTCTCATCTACATCGATTCTCTCAGCTGCCGGAACTTTCGGAAGACCAGGCATAGTCATGATGTCACCGGTCAGAGCTACGATGAATCCGGCACCTGCAGAAATCTTCAGGTTACGTACTGTTACGTCAAAGTCTGTCGGTGCACCAAGTTTGGTCGGGTCATCTGTCAGGCTGTACTGTGTCTTAGCTACACAGATCGGGCAGTTGCCAAAGCCAAGAGCTTCAAGCTGTTTTGCCTGTTTCTGGGCATTTGCAGTCAACACGGCTTTCTTTCCTCCGTAGATCTTCTGGACAATCGCGTTTAACTTATCTTCAATGCTTCCCTCCAGCTCATAGGAGAAGGTAAAGTCATTCGGCTGTTCAACCAGCTCGATTACTTTCTCTGCCAGTGCTTTTCCGCCTTCTCCACCTTTCGCCCATACCTCAGACAGAGCTACGTTTACGCCCAGCTCTTTACATTTTTCTTCAACCAGATCCAGCTCTGCTTTGTATCGGTCGGGAATGCATTGATGGCAACTACGCATGGCAGTTTGTATACATTCTTGATGTTGCTCACATGTTTCAGCAGGTTCGGAAGGCCTTTCTCCAGAGCCTCCAAATTCTCGTTGTTGAGATCTGCTTTTGCAACTCCGCCATTGTATTTCAGTGCACGGACAGTAGCAACGACAACAACTGCATTTGGTTTCAGACCAGCCATACGGCATTTGATGTCGAGGAATTTCTCGGCACCAAGGTCAGCACCGAATCCAGCCTCTGTGATGGTGTAATCAGCAAGCTTCAGAGCCATCTTGGTAGCGGTTACGGAGTTACATCCGTGAGCGATGTTTGCGAATGGTCCACCATGAACGATTGCAGGAACATGTTCCAGTGTCTGAACAAGGTTTGGTTTCAGAGCATCTTTCAGAAGTGCTGTCATAGCACCCTCTGCGTTCAGATCCCCAGCGGTAACCGGCTTCTGCTCTGACGGCTTGCCATATGTATAACCAACGATGATTCTGGAAAGTCTTTCTTTCAGGTCTTTGATATCGCTTGCAAGGCAAAGAACTGCCATGATCTCAGATGCAACTGTGATATCGTAGCCGTCTTCTCTCGGTGTGCCGTTGGTTCTTCCGCCCAGACCATCCACTACGTTTCTCAGCTGACGATCATTCATATCACACATCTTCTCCAGGTAATCTTTCTGGGGTCGATATTTAACGAATTGCCCTGATAAATATGGTTGTCAATCATAGCTGCCAACAGGTTGTTTGCCGCACCGATTGCGTGGAAGTCACCTGTAAAATGAAGGTTGATATCTTCCATCGGAACAACCTGCGCATATCCGCCGCCGGCTGCTCCACCCTTTACTCCAAAAACAGGTCCAAGGGACGGCTCACGAAGGGCAACCATAACGTTTTTGCCCAGCTTCTGCATACCATCTGCCAGACCAACGGTGGTAGTGGTCTTTCCCTCTCCTGCCGGTGTCGGATTGATTGCTGTCACAAGAATCAGCTTGCCGTCTTTCTTGTCCGTCTCTTTGAGCATGTTGTAATCAATTTTTGCTTTGTACTTTCCGTACTGCTCCAGGTATTTGTCATCAATACCTGCTTTTTTGGCAATCTCAGTGATTGGCAGCATCTCTGTTTCCTGTGCGATTTCAATGTCTGATTTGTAACCCATGATAAAATATCTCCTTTCATTTTGCCGCTTTTCGCGGTAATTAACTGTTTTTGGGCAAAAAAATGCCGCGTAAAGCCAGTGGACATATACAGATACATACTGTCCCTCTTTCTTATACGCAGTAGCGGAAGCGATATTATAACGCGGAAAATCCTTCGTTCACAGAAAACCTCCCCCTTCTGTGACACTTTACGCATAACATCTACTCTACCGGGTCTTGAATTACACTGACAAAGGAATCCCCCGCCTGTATAAAAAAGAGCAACACTCAAAAATCAAAATGCTGCCCAGACGGTCGACCCACTTATAATTTTGATTTCCCTGTGGTACTCCACAACTATCCGTCAGTAATCAAAACCCTTTGTTTATGTTATAAATATACAACACGCAAAGGGTTTTGTCAATAATTTATCAATAATTTCATGAATTAATCTTTCTATTCCAAAAACTGCTTTTCAAACCGCTCCATCGTCATGGGCTTGGCAAAATAATACCCCTGAGCGATATCGCATCCGATCTCTTTTACAAACTCCACTTGCTCCTCTGTCTCCACCCCCTCCACAACAGTGGCAATGTGCAGCTCTTTTGCCAGACGGACTACGTTCTTCATAACAGACTCCTTCCTGATTCTGTTTTTCCTGGCCTCCAAAAATACCTTGTCCAGCTTCAGCTCATCAATAGGAAATTCACTGAGTATATTCAGGGAGGAATATCCGCTTCAAAGTCATCCATGGATATCGTAAAGCCCATGTCATGCAGCTTTTGCAGCAGTTGGGTGATCTCCCGTATTCTCTGCCACCACACTCTCCGTCACCTCCAGAATAATCATGGAAGGATCGATACGGTAGTTCTCCAGTGTTTTCCTCAGATCCGGAAGGTAGCTGGACTGGTAAAAGAGCTTTCTGGACTGGTTAACTGCTATGGGCACTGCCTGCAGTCCGGCATCCATCCATTCCCGAAGCTTCGCACAAACCTGCTCCAACATATGCATGTCCAGCTTTGTGATAAATCCATTTTGCTCAAATATGGGGATAAACGTATCCGGGTATACCATGGTGCCATCCTTTCTCTTCCACCGCACCAGAGCTTCTGCACTTTTGGCCCTTCCGGTCCTCAGATCTATTTTGGGCTGCAGGTTTACTAAAAAATTCTCCGTTCTCCAGCGCCTCTCTCATCTCATTTTCAATGGTGCTCCTCTCCAATGCCTCTCTGTGCAGCTTCTCATCATAAAAAGCCAGGGAACTCATATGATTTCCCTTCACAGATTTCAGCGCCATGGCTGCCATATCCATAAACAGGTCCAGATCCATCTTTTTGTTGAATGCTTCGATCACCTTTACCCCGCAGCTGCACACAATGCTGTAGTTTCGGTTTTCCCTCAGTGGATATTGGCTAATTCGATCCATGATATCCCTTAGCCGCTTCTCCAGCCGCCTCTTGTCATCAGTCTCATCAACATGCCGAAATTGTCCGCTGTTTCCCTGTAAAAGAGCTCCTCCGGCTGAAGAGACTCACGCAATACCCCGGCCACATGAATCAAAAAAGACTGTCTCCCTCCTCAAATCCAAACAGCTCATTGAAAAACCGGAAGTTCCCCACATTCAGTACCACAAATGCATACCTGCCGTCCCTGCAAAGGCGCTTTGTGGCATCATCCCAGAACTTCTCCTTGTTAAATGCTCCTGTCAACTGATCAAAATATGCCAATTGGAGAATGGCCTGCCTGTTACGCTTCATGATTCTGTATATGTATAAAAAAAGTACAGCAAACATGAGAATCACGATTCCCAGTACGATCCCGGCTATATTGATTACTTTTACAAAATTTTGACTGAGGCTGTCCTGGGGTACTATACAGTAGATATACCAGTCATTGAAGTTGACAGCCTTAAAATTCATCCAGTATTTCGCTCCCTGATACTGGAGATCTGTAAAATAGTCCTTCCGCCTCCTATATTTTGTAAAACCTCTTTTTCCTTTTTTTCTGCACCCATGTGCCCTTTTTCGAAAATATTCCTCAGCTCATCCTGGACAATAAATTTCTCTCCACGGACAACAAAATCCCCATTGCTCTTGATCAGATGTAAATACCCTTTTCCATTGAAAATCGGACGGTCTATGATAGTATTGAACGTATCCGCACTGCTGATGGCGGACAAGGCCCCTATGATCTGACCACCCATATAAATAGGAACGCCATAGCAGTTTACATATTCATCCGTAAAACGGTCCTTTATGGTATCCGACACGTTGGCCTTTCCGCTCAGAGCCTCCTTTACAAACTGCTCGCTGCTCACGTCCTCATTATAGTATTCTTCTGCGTTTAACCCTACAAAATAACCGATACCGTCCAGATCTATATATCCCATCTTGGTAAAATGGTTTCTGCTGTTCTCCAGCTTCAGGTATTCCAAGATCTTTTCCTTCTGAAACTCCCCGCCTTCCCAATAAAAGTAGAGAGCGCCTTCAGCATCTGCATATCCCCGTCGATCTGCTTCTCCACCGTATTTTTATACTGCTCCGTCACTTCATACAAATATTGCTTTGCTTCATTTGTCTGGGCTTTCTTAAAAAGTCATGAAACCGATAAAGCTTATCACCAACAGCGCTGCGCTGATGAAAACCACCACAGCCACTGATGCAGCAATCTGCTTTTTTCTCATCTCTTTCAATCATGGTCTTTCTCCGTCACGCTGTACTTATTCTATTTCTTTACTATTTGATGTCTGCACCGTTACATGCAAAATCCACTATTCCATTGTACCTGGATATATTCTGTTTTACAAGCTTCAATCTCCCTTTTCTGCTTAAAGCAGTTTAGATGATGCTGACCGGGCGGGGCTGAATTGTAATTATTTGACCATTTTATTGTACAATCATTCCCCTTTTACAAAGTATGTGATTTATCCCTTGTGTTCCTTTATTAGAATAGCTATAATCCTTTTCATACCAGTCAATAATTATGGGGGATTTCACATGCAGTATGAGGATATGGATAAAGTAATTGAGAACACACTGAGGGCGCTTAAAACATTCAAGCCTTTGGAACTTTTTTTTAGGAAGTATTACCGTTTGGTGAACAATATTGATCACTACACACCTGAAGAAAAAAAGCGAATTTTAAAAGAGTATGAAAACAATAAGTTTCTGTCCAAAGAGCAGGAGCCAGATGTTTTGAGTGAGGATCACTTTTTCGGCAGTGCGGATATTGCGGTGAATAAGCACTGCCGTTACCTGCCAGGCAAGTACCACACGCACAATTTTATCGAAATTTTCTACATCTTCTCCGGCACCTGCATCCATGTCTGCCACCAGCAAAAATACAACCTCTGTGCCGGAGATGTCTGCTTTTGGGAATACGATGCCCCTCACAAGATCATTTCTAATTCCGACAATTTTTGGCCATCAATATCCTGATCCGCAGGAACTGTTTTGAGAAAATGTTTTTCCCGCTTCTGAAAACGCAGAATATACTGTCCAGCTACTTCCAGAACATTTTGTATGGCAACACTTCCCACCCTATGATTTTATTCCGCACAGGTTCTGATAAAAAACTGCGTTATTTCGTGAGCTGTCTGTATCAGGAAGAGACCCACAAAGATACCTACTATGGGGAAATGATGACAAACTTTTTTGAGCGAAATCTGATCTACCTGCTGCGCACCCACCTCTCCCATGTGATCTCTAAGACCACGGAACATTCCACCGGTGTGACAGCCATTCTGCAGTATATTCAGGAGCACTATAATACAGTCACCCTGAATGAGGTATGCAGCCAGTTCAGTTATTCCCCGGCCTATTTAAGCCGGTTAATTAAGAGCTTCGGCATGACTTTTTCCGAGATCATCAAAAACCAGAGACTAGACCGGGCGAAATGGCTGTTGGAAAACACTGAGATGTCCATTCCCGACATAGCCCTCGAAGTGGGCTGCACGGATACCAGCCATCTATACCGGCTCTTTAAACAGGACCTGTGCACCACACCCCTGAAATACCGTCATGCTTATCAGCGGGCTGAAGTCTCTCTGATATACAACACAGCCTCCCTTTTGGGAGGCTGTTTTGCCGTATACTTTTTACTTTGATCCTGCGGATAACAGGACTTGAACCTGCACGCCTGTTGGCAATAGAACCTAAATCTATCGCGTCTGCCAATTCCGCCATATCCGCCAATGATTACTGCCCATTTATTATAGCGGATCACTTGCTACCTGTCAATGTTTTTTTAGCGGACATGCCCAGACTATTTTCCCTCCCTATACTGGGAAATCTCCTCATAGTTGTGGGCAAAGCTCTCATTCTCAGGAATCGGGATTGCGGGTGCGTTTTAAAGGTTAATTTCAGCAAGATCGGAGTGATGATGGTTGTGATGATTACCACAATTACCACTGGTCCTAAAAAGTTGGACCCCAAAAGTCCCACCTGTGTTCCCTTGCTGGCAACAATTAACGCAACCTCACCACGGGAAATCATTCCCACCGATTCTGATTGACTGGTAATTCTTATAGTGACACATCTTGGCACCGAGTCCACAGCCGACTACCTTTGTGAGCACTGCCACCGCCACCAATACCACAGCAAACAAAATGATATTCGGTGTCATAGAAGGCAGTTCCACCTTTAACCCAATACTGGTAAAAAGACCGGAGACAGGTACATATATGAGACGATATCAAACCTGGATGCCAAATACTGGCTTCTCTGTGTGCTGGATATGATCAGCCCGGCAATAAATGCCCCTGTAATATCCGCAACTCCAAATACTACCTCCGCTATGTAGGACATCACAAGGCAGAACACAAAGGCCACTATCACATGGCGCTGCAGCCCCTTTTTCCCCTTCTCACTCCACTTTTTATAAAACTTATAGAACAGAAACCCGGCAACTGCCGCGAAAAGGAAAAAATCCCACAATCTTCAACAGAACCACAACCACATTGACTGAGCTGTCCGCCAGGCTGGTGATCACTGTCAAACCGATAATACCCAGAATGTCATCGATAACCGCAGCCCCTAATATGGCATTTCCAGATCTGGTTTTTAGCTTACCCAGCTCCTTTAATGTCTCAACCGTAATGCTAACGGAAGTTGCCGTCAGTATGATTCCTATGAAAATATTTTGAAGAAACGTGCTGCAGGAAGCGTCTGACGCTATGACTTGTGGCTGATTGAAAAAGTATGCCACAGCAAAACCGCCTACGAGCGGAACCACCACACCGATCAGGGCAATCAGGAAGGAGGCTTTTCCGCTGCGCTTCAGCTCTTTTATATCTGTCTCCATGCCTGCACAGAACATCAGAACCACAACGCCTATCTCAGCCGTCTGGTGGATAAAGCTGGTCTCTTTTAATATATTAAAAACAGCCGGTCCCAGCAGCAGACCCGCCAGAAGTGCACCGACCACCTGAGGCATTCGGACTTTCCGCGTAATCAGCCCCAAAAGTTTGGTACTGAGCAAGATAATTGCCAAGTCAAATAAGTAATTGTAAGTTTCCATAGTCTCGCCTCTCATTTTCAAATTTTCCATCCACTAATTTATCACTTATGGTTTGACAAGACAATCTTTTTTTCTTGTTTTTGCAAATTCTTAGCAATTTCTTAACACATTTTAAGGTATACTCGTTGTATACTGATTTCAAATGGATATGAGGTAAATAACTATGCATAAGACTACTAAAAATTACTGCACAATATCTGCGTTGTTATGTTCAGCATGACTGCTGCTACAGCCATCTCCTTTTATTTTCACCATATAAACGGAAGTTCTGTCAATATTGCGCTCTTTTACATTTTAGCCATTGTACTGACAGCCCGCTACACTTCGAATTACATGTGCGGGGTAATCGCATCCCTGGCAGGTGTCATCAGTATCAACTATCTGTTTACCTACCCATATTTTGAGCTGAACTTTCAGCTCAGCGGGTATCCCCTACGTTTCTGGTCATGCTGATCATCTCTTATCACCAGCACTGCCACCACCCATATGAAGGAAAATGCACGCATCCTGTCCGAACGTGAAAAACAGCTCACAGCTGCAGAAAAGGAAAAGATGAGGGCGAATCTGCTGCGCGCTGTATCCCATGATCTGCGAACGCCCCTAACCAGTATCATTGGTGCGAGCAATACTTACCTGGACAACGGAGATACCCTTTCAGAGGCCCAAAAACGGAACTGGTAGCGCATATTGCCCAGGATTCCAACTGGCTCCTGAACATGGTGGAGAATCTGCTGTCCGTAACCCGGATACATGATGATGTAGCCAGGGTAAGCAAGTCCTTAGAACCCATCGAGGAGGTGGTTTCCGAGGCGGTCTATCGTCTGAAAAAACGCCTGCCCCAGGCCTCAATCAAGGTGAAGGTACCTGATGACCTGGTTATGATTCCCATGGATGCCATTCTGATCGAGCAGGTTATTATCAATCTTCTGGAAAACGCGGTTGTTCACGCTCAAAGCAGAGAGCCCATTCAATGCCTGGTAACCTGTGACAGGGATACCGTTGCGTTTCACATTATTGATTTTGGCATAGGAATTGACCCGGATCAGCTGGACTCCATATTTGAGAGCGGTTCTCTTTGCTGCGGCAAGTCGTCGGACAGTTCAAAGGGCATGGGTATCGGACTCTCCATCTGCAAAACCATTATATTAGCCCACAATGGGACCATAACTGCCCGAAATCACAGTGAGGGCGCTGAATTTATATTTACATTACCACGGACGGTGAATCACATGAATAACTATAAATCAACTATTTTAGTCATAGAAGATGAGAAAAATATCTGCAATTTTATATCCACAACACTCTCTAACCAGAATTATCGGGTACTCAAGGCGTACAATGGAGTGGACGGGCTTTCCATCATAACCTCTCAATGCCCGGATATGGTTCTACTGGATCTGGGACTGCCTGACATAGACGGACTTACCATTATACGCCGTGTCCGGAGCTGGTCCTCCATTCCTATCTTAGTTATCTCTGCGCGTACCCAGGAGTCCGAAAAAGTGGAGGCCTTAGACCTGGGGGCGGATGACTATATAACAAAACCCTTTGGGACCTCGGAACTGATGGCCCGCATCCGGACTGCGGAACGCCACAGCGCTCTGCCCTCCTCGCAGGGGGGTGCCCCATATTTTCCGTGCCAAGGATCTCACCATCGATTTTGTAAAGCACCAGATCTCTGTCAGAGGCCAGGAAGTGCATTTGACGCAGGTGGAATTCAAAATCATTTCCCTGCTGGCCCGCAATTCCGGAAGAGTTATGACCTATGACTCCATCATCTCCAGCATCTGGGGACCCTATGCGGACCACAACAATCGTATACTCAGGGCGAATATCAGAAGAAAGCTGGAACTGAATCCCGCTGAGCCGGAATATGTACAGACAGAGATTGGAATCGGTTACCGAATGATTGAGGAAGAGCCTTTAGGGGCTCTCTCAGACAAGTGCAAAAGGACTTCCATATAATAAAAAATCCCTACGCAAACTGCGAAGATACTTGTTTTTACGAATTTATTGAATGAGACATCGGGGATTCGAACCCCGGACAACTTGATTAAAAGTCAAGTGCTCTACCAACTGAGCTAATATCCCATAAGTTCTCCGGGCAAATCCTCTGCCCCAGTCGGCTTTCGCCAGCTGGGCTAGGTGGATTCGAACCACCGAGTGCAGGAATCAAAATCCTGTGCCTTACCGCTTGGCGATAGCCCAATAGGGTGGGTACAGGGATTCGAACCCTGGGCCTTCAGAGCCACAATCTGACGCGCTAACCAACTGCGCTATACCCACCATTATTAAATATTGCCCACCTGCAAATACAGGTAAACGAGCCTGAAGGGATTCGAACCCCGACCCACGGCTTAGAAGGCCGTTGCTCTATCCAACTGAGTTACAGACTCAAAAGCGGGTGATGGGAATCGAACCCACGTGATCAGCTTGGAAGGCTGGAGTTCTACCATTGAACTACACCCGCTTACGAATCGGGGTGACAGGATTCGAACCTGCGACCTCTTGATCCCAAACCAGGCGCTCTAGCCAAGCTGAGCCACACCCCGTTCTAGGTCTTATCTTGCGCCCTTTTCGTGACGCAAGACATATTATATTATAGCCATTTCCAATTGTCAACTATTTTTTCGTTTTTTTACTATTTTTCAGTCTAAATAACAAATCCTGTATTTTGCTTCCCCAAGCTCATTGATCTCCATCAGAATATAGCTGGGCTTTCTCCCTTCCTGTCTGGGGTCATCCAACACACGGGTCTGTGTGTATGACCGTACATGACGATATCCACACCTCTTGCCCGTGCCTGCTGCCTGATTTCCTGTGTATCCAGGGACACATAGTAGTAATGCCCGTGGGTGATCAGCACTTTATACTTCCCCAGCATAAACTCCTGCTCCCTGGGCAGATCACAAAAAAGTCATTGTTGCCACACACAATATTGACCGGACATTCCGCCAGCTGACGGATAAAGTCCTCGCTTCCCTCCGCATCACCTAGATGAATCAAACGGTCAATGGGTTTTGTTCTTCCAACACTTTTTCCAGATTTCTGTCTCGGCGATGGGTGTCACTGACAATCAATATTTTCATCTGCAGTTCCCCTCCTACAGTACTGTTTTTAGTTTTTCCTTCATCATCCGGAGCGCTTTGCCGCGGTGGCTCAGCTCATTCTTCTTCTCCGGAGACAGCTCTGCGGTAGTGCACTTGTATTCCGGGAGGTAAAAAAATGGGATCATATCCAAATCCATTCTCCCCCTGCTCTCATATCCTATGATCCCTCAACCGCTGCCTGACTGTGAAGGACTTCCCCCTTGGCAGAGCTGCGGAGATTGCACACACAAACCTGGCAGTCCGCTTTTCATCAGGCACACCTTCCAGACGGTCAATCAAGTTCTTGTTTTTAATGTCATAGGAAGTTTCCTCCCCATATATCTGGCTGAGTAAATGCCGGGTTCCCCCGTTGAGGTAATCGATCTCAGCCCAGAGTCGTCCGCCAGCACGATCTGCCCGGTCAGCTCCATGACTGTCTTTGCCTTAATATCCGCATTTTCCTGAAAACTCGTTCCGTTTTCCACAATATCCGCTTTCGCGCCTGCCTCTTTCATGGAAAGAACAGGAATCTTTAGATCTGCCAGAATCTCCTGAATCTCCCTCATCTTTCCTCATTTCCAGTTGCAAAAAATAATACACTTTTCCATATCTTCACTCTTTTCTACCGTTTACTCCGATTATATCACGGTGTGCTTTCCCGTGCAAAATACTTTTTCCAACTTTGTCAAAAATGTCAGAAGTATACACTTTTAGGCAGAGGTTGCACCCGTATCCCTCCTCCGCGCGCTTCCAGTTGTATCCATTGGAGCTGATATACCCCTCTCCGTCCTCTATGGTAACCATGCTGGTGTTCTGATCCGCCTGGTACTCTGTTGCAACCGGATACTCTGATCCAGGGGTCTTTATCTTAATACTAAGGGCAAATCTCTGACCCGGTTCCAGCTGGATCGGCTCCTCCAAATCAATGGTGTAGTATCCCGGATTTTTCAAGGTGCCTGACTGCACCTTTTTGCTCGCCGCCAAAAGAGGGGCTGTCAAAAATTCTGTCTTATATATGGTATACCTGGTATCTCTGTCTGTGGCGTAGAATCCCACCGCCTCCGCGCGCTCCTTTCCCTTGCTCTCATATACATTGGCAAAGTAGCATGTATCCGTACCATACCCCAGCTGTCCTACCCAGCCGCAGAGATCGCTCTGATATAGATGATCGTAATTGTCCGGCTCATCCACTCTGGTGTAGGCCAAGCAGTAGCTGGCAATCAGAGCATCCTCATAGGACACGTAAAAATACCATTATCCCCAAACTTATCTCCCCAGCTGTTTTGACAGATAAATGCACCGTCCCGCTTTACATTCATGGTAAAGCGCTCTTTGGGATATGCATCATCCCATCCGATAATCAGCACATCGTGGTTGGGGTCTTTTTCACCCTGATAGCAGTACGCCTTTTCAAACTGATTGTAAAAGACAGATGTATGGGCCGAGCTTTCCATATCCATGTAAAAGGAAGACTGCACAGCTCCATACTTGTACACCAGACGCTTTACATCCTGAATATCCTTGTCCATAATCATCTGCATTTCCTGCACATGCTTTATCGGGGCAAGTCCCTTGGGTGAGCTGCCGTCTCCATAGGGGTCCTGATCCTCCCTCACAGGTCCCAGCCATGCGGCAAAATAGGCGATGGACATGGTGTAGGCTCCCCCGTCCTCCTGTCCCTTTTGATATGGATTCTGCAGTGAAATGTGATCTGCGGAGAATACGGTGTGTTCTTTGGGTAGCAGAACAGACTCAGGGACGAGGATGCGGTAATCGCCCAGCAAGTCCCCAGATCCCCTGATCCTTTACCGAGGGAGCTTTTTGCTGCTCCCTCAAATCATACCTTCCGGCAGATCCTTCCCCCTGTGGCCGTCCTCTTCCGTTTCAATATCTTCTCTCTCCGTATCCTCACGGCTCTCTGTCTCTTTCTGTGTGTGATCAATCCACTGTCTGATCTGAACATGGTACATGTCATAAACCAGATACCCGGATAGACATATAACAGCCAAAATCAGCAGTGTCTGCACTTTTTTAATCAAAAGCTTCCCCTATTTTTTTGATCTCGGCGGTTTCGGTCCCAGGAATTGATAAAAATAGGTCCTGATCATCCCATTGTATATCTTCCTGTTTTTATCCGCCTTTCTCCCAATATACTTCTCTGCATCCTCATAGCTGGTTATCAGATACTCAGACCAGGAATCCAGCCTCTGAAAGCTCTCCCTATCTGCCGGTACAACTGGGGCAGATTTTCTTTCTCCTCAATGCGCTCCCCGTACGGAGGATTCGTGATAATAAAACCATACTTTTTAGGGTGGTTCAACTCGCTGACCGGGCGTTGCTGGAAATGAATCAAATGATCAACTCCGGCCAGCTTCGCATTTTCTCTGGCTGCCTTCACCACATCCGGATCAATATCATACCCTGAATATCCACCTGAATCTGATCCTCTACCAACTCTCCAGCCTCGTCCGCTGCGTCATACCAGCACTTTTGGTGATCAGATTGTCCCACTCTTCTGCCAAAAAGGGCGGTTCATACCTGGCGCGATGTTGGCTGCCATCATCGCAGCCTCGATGGGAAAGGTTCCACTGCCGCAGAAGGGATCTACCAAAATCCTCTCCCTGTTCCACGGTGTGAGCATTATCAGGGCTGCCGCCAGCGTCTCGGTTATGGGCGCCTTGGCAGTAAACTGGCGATATCCTCTCTTGTGCAGGGAAACTCCGGAAGTATCTATACCTATGGTCACTTCGTCTTTCATAAGAAAAACACGCACCGGATACTGTGCTCCGTCCTCCGCAAACCACTCCTGATGGTAAACCTTCTTCATCCGTTCCACCATGGCTTTCTTCATGATCGACTGGATATCGGAGGGGCTGAACAGCTTACTTTTAATGGAGGACGCCTTTGCAACCCAGAACTTACCGCTTTTTGGAATGTAATTCTCCCAGTAAATTTCCTTCGTCCTCTCAAAAAGCTCATCAAAGGTCTCTGCACGGAAGCATCCAACCTTCAGCAAAACCCTCTCTGCTGTACGCAGAAACACATTGGCGTAGGCAATTGCCTGCGCGTCCCCTAAAAAGTTACCCTTCCATCCTCCACCTTACTGATGTCGTAACCCAGATCCAAAATCTCCCGCTTCAGGACTGCTTCCAGCCCGAAATGGCAGGGGGCAATCAATTCAAATGTTTTTCATCACAAACGGCTCTCCTTTACTATTTCTCCTTCAAACCCTTTGATCGTAAAAATCCCATTCTCCAGAACTGCATACGAGGGAATGCTGCCTTCTTTGGGAATCGCAGCCGAGCCCGGATTCAGCAGTATGTATCCCTCCCTTTTCTCTGCCATGGGCACATGGGTATGTCCATGGATAAAAATGTCCCCCTCCCCAATTGGCGGCAGATTGCCCTCGTGGTACACATGTCCATGACTGGCATAAATGGTCCGGTGACCTTCTATAATCATGCAATATTCTGCCATTACCGGAAACTCCAAAACCATCTGGTCCACCTCTGCTTCGCAGTTGCCTCTCACGGAGCAGACCTCATCCTTCATGTCATTGAGCATGGCAATCACCTCTTTGGGCGCGTAGTCTCTGGGTAAATCATTGCGGGGACCATGATACAAGATATCTCCAAGCAGTATTAGGCGCCCCTTCTTCCTCTTTTCGATAGGCTTTCACCATTTTTCTGCAGTAATATGCAGAACCGTGTATATCAGATGCAAACATTAGCTTCATATTGTACTCTCCTTTGCCAGCCCATATCTCTTAGCTTTACTCCTATATTAATGCCGACAGATTGGGCTGTCAATGTTTTTCCTGCGCTTTTTAATCTATCTCAGTACATTGTGATATGCGTGAATCCCGCCAATCACTGTTTTTACGCGATAGCCTTTGGCCGCCAGTTCCTTGGCTGCAAACATGCTGACTGATCCCTTTCACAGTAAAGAACCAGGGTCATATTTCTCGGCAGGGACTGGCAGTTCTCCAGACTTTCATAGGGAATATTTACCGCACCCTGAATATGGCGGGCAACATACTCCTGCGGGGTACGCAGATCTATAATAAAAGCATTTTTATCCCGGATATACCGATCCAGCTCATTTGCCGCAATCATTTCAAAATCCATACTGATTTCCTCCTTCCAAAATGCCTACTATTACTATATGCATGTTGCTGTTTTCTGGTGTGGTCAAAAGTCTGTGTTATGGGAAGATACAAGTACATTTCTGATATGCAAAAACGGCACAGCCAAAAGGCCATGCCGTTTTCAAGCAATTTACTGCTGATTTCTTAGTACTCGTAGTCGTTATTGTAGCTGTTTTTAGAAGAGTTGTTCTTAGAGCTGTTGCTGCTGCTGTTGCTGCTCTTGTTGTTGCTCTTGTTGCTCTCTGAGTTCTTTGAAGTTGTATTGGATGTGCTGTTGCTGCTGTTGTTTTTGAGTTAGAATTGTTAGACTCAGAGTTATTCATGTTGTTCTCAGAGTAGTTCTGAGACTGGTTCTTGGAATATGAATCTTTTGCCATTTTAAGTTACCTCCTAAAAGAAAAATAATTTTTACTGCAATTCTAGTATTCCAAGATACGTTTAAATTATTCATTACCGACAAAACCGACAAAACCTGAAATATTTGTAAAAATATATATTGCATTTTTACCAATTTATATTATAATGCATTTGTAAAAAGAATTTACCCTTCAAAAAATTTTTTACAACCCCTTATTAATTATTTATACTCCCCTCGAAATAGCAGGTAGCTCCCCTACCTGCTATTTCTCTGTCCGAAATATGCGGGCTGACGGAATTTACCAGTATGCTGACGGCTCTGGTGAAACTTCCTGTCGCCAGATCTGTACACAGTTTTAGATTGAACTATGACCGAGGAACTGCTGCATGACTTTTGGTGGTATGCCTTTTTCAAAGCCACGACTGGCGAAGAGCTTCCGGCAGGTATGCGGTGTTATATCCGGGATATCTATTCCTTTTTCGCGTATTTGCTGTAAAACCTTTTAATCTCTACGTTGGCTTTCGACAAACTGAATGGACGACCGGCAGTCGTAGTAAATACCAGATCCTCTAAATCTTTATCCGGCCTCCAGAATCGACCGGCGATTCGTTTTTGTTCATCTTGCTGCTGTTTAACGCTTTGCAGCAGTTCTTCTATTTGCGGAATCATGTAAATATCGCGCAGGCTTGTTTTTGTCTTAGGCAGATCAATCCAATATCCTGCTTTAGTTTTGAATTAAAATGTTCCTTTTATATGGATGATCTTTTATTAAAATCAATGTTGCTCCACTGTAATGCCCGGATTTCACCGATGCGCATTCCGGTTCCGATCGCGAAACGGATTAGGTTTTCACACTCATTCCCAGCCAAACCTTTTAGAAATATTGCTTGTTCTTCCGCATTGGGAACACGCTTTTTAATTGGTTCTTTTTCCTTTTGGCAGTGTAACTAAAGAAACCGGATTTCGCTGTACGACTTGGTTTTTAACCGCCTGTTTATATATGCCGTTTAAAAAGAATATGTACCAATTTCAGGGTCTGCTGCGAATACTGTTTTGCCAGTTTGTTATAGTGGCTTTGAATTTGCTCCGGCCGTAGTTCTTTTAATTTCTTTTTTACCAAAGGCTTTTTTATATAATCATCGTATGTTTTTGATAACAGTCGATCGTCCCGGCTTTACATGATGGCTTCTTATATACTTCAAGCCAATCTTTGAAGTATGTATCGAGGATTATGTTATCCTCTTTTTGCATAGAGACCATGTTTGATTTCATAACGCTTTTCTTCTAAGATATTCTGTAGCTTCCCGATTCCGGTTCCTGTCTTAACAAAGACAAGCGCATTTTCAACCACCTCATTATTCTTTGATCTCTTTTTTCCGATATCTGATATTCTTGACCTAAAAATATCTCCAATTTTTCTTTTATCCTTTTATAAATTCCATATAATCCATTTACATCACCCCTTTCTAAGCGCTCTGTGCTTCCTCATATTCCTCATCATAAATATCGGCTCCGTAAAGCTCGCTCATATCTTCTGCCAGTTCTGCCTTAATGGTTTCATCTGTTGCTAATGCTCTGTCAAAGTCTGATTTGACCGGTGCGTATTTTAATGCTTGCTTAATAACTGTTTTCTTAGCCATCCCGGCATAGTTACTTTTCAAGGGCTAAAGGATGCATCAAACGCCTTGGAATACTCCTTGGCATATGCATCCATATCTTCTTTGCTCATCACTTCAAATCCAAACCCGCCGTTTGTCAATCGAAATAATCCATAGAATAAGATAATTTCGCCGCGGTCTTTTAAAACCGGTCGATGAACCAACCTTGATTCCAATCCTAACTCATACTCAAAGTAATCATGTTCATATACTGCCTGCGCCTGTATGGTCTGCACCAGCGGATTCCGGTAACTAAGATCAATCAATCCTTTATAACCGATCTGAAATTGACATTCCAACCATCCCTTATTCTTGTACGGTATCAGGTATGCCTGCCCCAGCGGGTATTCGGCTCCAAACCTAATTGAGCTGCATTCATCAGTGCCGCTAAAAAGCTCATCTGGCTGCATTCTGCCAGCTTCGGTGTCGTATTAAGCGCTGACAATGCCATCCTGGTAAATCGCTCCGGTGTGATTACCTCCGGCAGCGCTTTTTAATCTCCGGCTCCATTGCTCTGATCAGATCGGCAATACTCATTGAAGTCGTCAGCTTCTTCTCGCCTTTGGTACTTTCTGCTTTTCGTTCAAGCTCTGCTTTAATCTCGGTCATCTCCTGCCCTCACTTTCTCATTATAATTGGTACATTTTTTCTATGTTCCTCAATTCATTGCTTCTCATCCATGCGCCAGCTATGAATCTCTTTCCATACCACACGGTAACGCTCGTTTTCTGCTGCCTCTGCATCACCTAAATACAGTTTTAACTCCTGCTCAATCCGCTTCTTCTCTTTCTCCATCCGCTCAATCACTTCGATTAATTCAAGCCGGCGCTTTAATTTTTCATCAAATCCGGATAGCGGCAAGATAATCTCAGCCTTACTGCTTTGAAAACGTTCTGCAATTACCCGGTCGGCAGCTTTTGAACCGTCTGGCTCCGGCAGCTGCCGAAGCTGCACATGATTTTCCCAAAATTCTGTTCGATTTGAATCAGATGGGCCAATAACTTTTCATCCCGGTTTATTTTATGGAACTTAAATTCTTTTCCATAGATTAAAACGGCAATATACCAGGCATCCGTCTGGCATACCGACATGTAGTGATGGCACTGGATCTGATACGATAACGGAATCTTTCCATCTGCCCACTGATCCGCAACATACGGACTGGCTGTTTTACATTCTAACCCGGCATTCTCACCAACGATCATTCGGTCAACATCCGCTAACATAAATGGATGCTGCTCATCATAGTACATCGCATTTGCTCTTCTGACCTTTTTCCCGGTTGCTTCTACAAATCATCTGGCAACGTAATCTTCCATATCCCGCCCCAGCCGCATGGCCTCATTATCGAAACATTCAGCCTCATCCGAGATCTTGTCATAATAGACTTCCATCGCTGTCCGGTAAGGATTTAAACCGCAGACTGCGCCTGCATCAGAGCCGCCAATACCCTGCTTTCGATATCGCAACCATTCTTCTTTCTGCAAGTCTAATGTTGACACTAACTTTTTTCATTCTGCTCCCATCCTTTCCTGCTCCTGCTGTATTGCTGTCCGTTTATTTATTTCTTCTGTCAGACACGTCTGTAATTCTAACCATCCGGAATCTTCTCGCTCCAACCATACTGAATAAGAATGAGCCAGAATATCAGGCAAAGTCACCACACTGCATAGTGTGGCAACATCCATCTTCTGGCTCAATTCTGCTAACTGCTCGTAGATCGTAAGCATACAGTCAATTTTATAGGCTGCTGCATAAATATCTTCTTTTGATGCGTTTAAGATTTCTTTTTTTAAAGGCTTCTTTTTTCCAGATAAATCTGCTGACAGAGGAGCTGTTGTAATAATACTCTTTCCATCCTACCTGCTCTTTTCTCCAATCGTATTTATGCTGCTTGCACAAGCGAATAGGCTTTATCAATCATTGGGTTACCATCCATTGTCCGCGCGAAGAGATTCTCTTTGAAATTAGAAGTTACCGGAGTGGTTTTAGATGTCGCAAAATCAGACACCGCGTTGATAAACCGATAAGCGTTACTGTCCACCTGCTGTAAATCCGGGGCATCGTAGTAACAGCGCTTCATGTTGTCCTGCAACCTGATTACATTCTTCTGCTGCTGTGGTGTCATGCCGTCTTCTCTGGGTAATAGCACCTCTATATACTCCTTTACTTTTCGATCGGACAACTTCTTGCGCTGCAGATCTTCGATTCCTTTGCCCAATTCGCCCATATAGTTCTCTGCCATAAAAAGTGTTTCTCTGGCCTCTTCTAGTTTTTAGATCAATATTGCCGGTATGCTTCATCGACCATGACCGCTGTTGTGCCTTTGCCAATGCCAGATTCAATGTATTTTGGCATACAACCCGGATCGGTGTCATCGCTACCCGGATGCAGGAACTGCCGTCATGGCTGTTGTAAAATACCAGATAAGGGCTGATTCGTTCACCCGTGATAATGTACTCATTACATAATCTTGCCAGTATCCAAGTCTTTCTACCGCCCTGCAATGAACCGGCAGTCTCATAACGAATACCTTCACCTAACAAAGCATCGGTAAATGCAAAGACTCCTCATTTTTGTACGACTTTGTATCTGTCGGTAACAACGCCCAACACTTTATTATCCAGATCCCTGACATTTGCTTTGTAGCCGGGAATTACCTCTTCACCGGTATAGATCGGCTTTTGCATTATGCCAATTAAGCCCGGCTAATTCAATGCCTCCCTTGAATCGGGCGCCTCTGCGACACTCGTACCAAGCCCATGCCAGGGAGCCTCTCGTCCTGTAAAAAAAACATAGTTTCAACGTTTGCTGCCATATCTGTTTCCTCCTCTTTTTTAATCATTCCTCAATGATGTCTTTAAGTACATGTAAAACACCGATGATAATGCCATAAACTCCTTTACCTAACAAATGTATCACCTCCAGACACAATAAAAAGCAGAACCCTCAAAAGGATTCTGCCATAAACTCTAGTATCATTATTATAATATGTAATTAAATATCGATTATTTTACTTCTAGTCAATTTGAAATCGTTAAATATCAATCTCTGATTTAACATATTAACTTGCGCCGCATTCAGCTTACTTGATAGTATGAATTATTAATATATGTATATCCATCAATCGCATCTTCAACAGCTTGATCTCCGCAATGTTCGCCATCGTTGTATACCGTTACCGTCCCTGCATCAGACCATACAAGTCTAATATTAAGACCATACTCTTTAAGAACAGCGGTGTTTATTATCTACTATTGTAGCAGTGCCTTCAACCCAATTTACAATAGCATCAATCTTACAACTAATTGTTCCATCAGAATAAACTATAATATTCAGATATGGTAATCTATCATCGCTGCCTAGTGAAGACATATAACCACCCGATACTCCAATAAATGCATCATTAACTGTTTCTTCCTGAAGCGATGCTTCTTCTTTTTGTTCTCCAGCAAGAAGGTTAATATTATCTTTTTCGATCTGATTAAAATATTTATCTGCATCAAAATCATCCGGTTCAATTGTACCACTATACCATGCCTTTGAATTGAAATGCTCTTGGATTGCAGCATCCATAAACTTTCGCCCATGTCTTGCATAAATTTCATTGCTAGCTAACTGTTTTCAGCTTCCGTCAAATGCAATATGTCATCCACGTTCAGTTTTTTAGTGCTGCTGTTCTCAATAATATAATCAGCACTATTATCCTCACCTTGATGCTGATTACTTACGGCCGCCCTTAATTCTGTCATACCATATTCAGTGTTTAATACCTTATCCTCATACATTTCCTTAAAAAACTCTGTGTACGGATTTTCGTATATCTGTCCATCCGAAGTTTCAAATCTCACAACTATCAACTTCATATATTTTACACCATTAGCATATAAAGTATGAGTAATTTCTCCTTCTGCACCATCGACAAGATTAACATTTGCTCGTGATTTTTCAATAAAATATTCTGTATTAGCCCCTATCATATCATCTGATAATAAAAGCTGCAAACCATTTTCATCCCACGCACATATTCCTAATACCAGACTTTTTATCGATGTACCCGAGTTATTTTTAATGCCAAAGGAATAGTCCTGTCCCCATATATTTCGTCTTTGGATTTTATTGATGTAATTTGCACTAACTGATCTTCATGAAATTCCTCCAAAGCACTGAATCTATTTTCATACTCCTCTGTGGTTAAGCCATATGTATTTGCATCTATTTCCTCCGCTTTCAATCCACTGGCAGAATAGGAAATCTCATATATTTCTTTACTTTCTATATCACAGAAGAAAGAAACAGTATCACCGGTCTCACTTTTTTTAAAAATGAAAAATAATCCTCTCTTTGGCTTATATCTTCACCAAATAGATCAGTCTGTCTTTCGAAACCTGCTGGTAATAAATCAGCCAGCGTATTTATATTATCTCCAATGCGAATCCCAAATAGCGAGGGTGCCTTTTCTCGCTCTCCATGAATACTGGCAGAAACCACTTTTTCACTTTCCCCAAGTGATAGCGAAACTGTTTGTTCTGTATTGATGTATCTTAATGGCTGCAATTCTTTTACCGCATCAACCAATGTTAATTCTTATCCTTTTGTTTCAATTTCTTCTATCGTCATTCCCAGATAATCCTGTATATCTTCTGAATACCATACATTATTCCGATCCGATACCTTACTTTTTTCTTTCAGCCTCACCCAAGTTAGGCACTATAATAATCAGCAAATTGCAGCCAAAACACCAAGTATCCAAAACTTACCCTTTTTCTTTATGTTTTATACTCATATTTTCAACTCGTTCTATCTTATTTTCAACTTCCACACTACAATAGGGGCAGCGTTTCCATGAATTTTCTATCTCTTTTCCACAATTTTTACAAAACATCATCTTCTCCTTTGCCGCCTACTTAGCATTCTAATATCTGTTTAATCTTCATTGCTGCTTCTTGACTGACAACAAGCCATTTTGTTGTTTTTCCTAATACATTAAACTCCAGTGTACCAGTAAATATACCAGCCCGCTTACCAACTCTGATGTTCGAAATATCCTTGTTGGATATTATAATGACCTTTGTTAAAAATGGCAGTAAATTAATAGGTGTATCCGCCTTTTCTATATAAATAAATCGTTTATCTGTACACACAACATATTCACGCATTCTGATAAGCTTTTAATCTTCTGATTATTGACTTTCTGCTTACATGCTCAACTAGTCGCAGGCGTTCCGCACTGTCTAATAACTTAATTAAATCTTTTGATAACTGCCACGTTCCATTCACAAGAACAGCAGACTGTTTACCCTCTGATAATAAGCTATTCAATTCTTCCTTCAAGTCTTCTCGGGTTCTCTCCACCGGATTTGCCACTCCCTTTTCTGAACAGTTAGGACAGCATTTCCAACCATCCTGCATTTGTACTCCACATTTTTCACAAAACATATTATTTCTCCTTCGCTATTGTTTTTTTAGTGTACCTACCAAATAAACCATTTAACTAATTTTAAAATGAATTTTAAACCGAGTTATCCTACAGCCATATTCTGACACCGGAAATTATTTTTCACTTTCAGCAATTGCCTTATATGGCGCTCTGTATACCCAAATTTCTTAGCAAGCTCTCTGACACTCTCTCCATTGCGATTTTCTTTTATATATTTTGCAACATACTCAATCGTAAATATACGCTGCGGAAACGTGATCTGCTGACCTTTAAAATTCTTATAAAGCATAACAGTATTCTCAATACCGATAATATCTGCTATTTCTTTATAAATGGGTACTAGATCTGTATTCTTCACATTAACCTTATCCTCCCTTCTGTACTTAATAACTTTACCTTTTTGCAATGGAATTTTCATGATGTGAATTTCCTTATTTTATGACAGTAAGCAAAATCAAACTATGCATTACTGCATAAAAAAAGAGAGGCGTTATCGCATCTCTAACAGCAAACTCTCATTCAGGTTTATAATATATAATTGTACTTTTTAATTTCACATTTCTTTTTCACCAATTACGGCCGACAGACGCCATTAGCATGGACTTTCGTAAGAATTTGCAATACCAGTTAACTTAGCTGATCAGCATCAACTTTAACTCTGAAATAAATTCTATCAAAAGACCTTGCTAATGCGCCGGCCGGCCGTAATTGGTATTCTAATATAAAGCTATCTTTCATTTAAAATACACAAGGAACGATCTGCCACCATCATTTCAGTTCATCATCTAATTGAACAATCGTTTCTTCTAAAAAGCTTTTTCCACTGCCTTTTCATCTCAGGAATATATTTTAGTTTAATAATTTCCGGATGCAGCTTCTTATAATCCTCAAAATTCGCACTATCAATAATATTAGCAATATTAGGTATTGGATCGAGACCTATCATATATTGAACTGCTGAAGAATGTAACTCATCGACCGATAAAAACCAAGTAGTTGAAAATTTATTAATAGCCTTTGTCGCGTGCTTCCGTAAAGAAGCGGCGTTTTACTACCAGAATATCTTCATCTAAATCAATATCACCTTTATCGATTGCGTCCAATATGGCACGATATATAACTTTAACATGCTCGGCTTTGTTCATCTTTAGTAACGCCTTTTCAATCTCTTCACGAATGTCCTGATTATTTGCGGAATATGTTCCTAAAAGTTTATCAATATAGGTTGAATCAATATCATAGGCTTTGATTGCATTATTCCCGAAAAACTCTACCCCGAAAAGTCAACATCAGGATCATCTGGCTCATCTGCAACCAAGGAACCTTTTAATGTGTTATACAGCCCCACATACCCCTCTAAGATTTTCACCTGATCGCTTAAACGTTCAGAAGATTCTATTTCATCATTATATTCATTATATGTAACCAGCGCCTCAAACGATTTGTTTAACTCCTGAAAGCTCTTAACGAAATCCACCCTTTCACCTATCGGAGAATGCTCACTAATCTCCGCATTTTGATCCAGAATCTGTCTGAATTTATCATACGCTGCAATAAAACGTCCCATAGATTTTTCGTAGGAGGGATAGACAAGTGCAGTTTCTTCCTGTACCTGAGAGTATAGTTTTGTAGCCTCTTCCACATTATATTCAAATGTCGCAGGTTTTCGATAGGTAACAATCAGCCCCTTTTTCTTTGCCCGGATATGTTCTGTTCGTTCGTGAAAATGCCTGAATCAAATTTGCGTAACTTAGCATTCGGTCAACAAAAAGTGTCTGAATCGTAGGCGCATCGAATCCCGTCAGTAATCGGTCAACGACTATAACCAGATCAAGATGGTTACCAAATTTCTTGAATTCTCCCTTTTTACGTGCCAGGCGATTATTGATATCATTATTGTAGCGATTAACTTCTTCAATCGTCCATGCCGTATTGTAATATCGATTATAATCTAATATAATCTCTTTCATTTCATCCTGGATCGCTTTTGCATTTTCCTCATTCTCCTGCATCGAATAAGTGATCGCAATCCGTGGAAAATCAACATCTTCGATCGTACGCCCTTTTCTGATTGGATGATCCTAAATTCTTTCTCCAGCCACTTTGGATCAGCTGTCATTTCCTTAATCGCATAATAATAGCGTTTTGCCATATTAATAGAACTGGTTGTTAATATCGCCGATTTCTGGGGACGCCCATTCAGAAAATCAAACTTTATGTAAGCATTGTCTGGTCTGAAAATCTTATGTATCACGTCTTTGATATGATCATCGTTTTCATAATCAGAGGAATCCACATAACTTTCTTTTTTCAATAGCCGGCATATTATCAATAATATAATTCAATTCTTCAGAGGTTTTGTCACTATATTTCGACTGCACCCTCATTTTATCGTAGATAAGATTATTGAGCGATGTCTGCTCAATCGTATCTTCATGCTCTACCTGAAATCCAAGAACTGCGCCGTCATCAAGCGCATTTTTAATTGTATAAGTATGTAATACTTTACCATATTGATCATGTGTAGTTCGTGCTAGCTGTCCCTTTGCCTGCTTTTTTTTATTCTCTTCGAATATTGGTGTTCCGGTGAAACCAAACCAGGTCGCATTTGGAAAAAATCTTCAATCGCGTCTTTACTTTCTGCGCTCACAGCACGGTGACACTCGTCTACAATGAATACAATATGCTGGCCTAAGAGCTTTTCGAATCTTTTTGTTCCCTTTGTCCTTCTCTTTTTTCTGAGCATACCGCAATGCTGATTCCAGCTTTTGGAGTGGTAATAATAATCGTATTATTATTACTATCAGCTAAAAGCGCACGGCTTAACTGCTCTGAGCTCTCGGTTCCGACAATTAAGCTATTGGAAACTGCATCACCTGATGATATTCCTGTATTAAACTCTGATGCAAACTTTGTAAATTCTGTTGTAGTCTGGCTATCTAAATCTTTACGATCAATCAGCATAATCGTTCGATCAATTCCTGATTTCCGCGCAAATAGTTTCGTTGATACAAAGCTGGTCAGTGTTTTACCTGAACCAGTTGCATGCCAAACATAGCCTGACTGATGCCGCACTGCCGCTGCAAATAATGCCTCGATTGCATGGATCTGATAAGGATGCAGCACCATGAGTAAACGGTTATCCTGATCCTCACTGACTATTGTATAATTCGCTATCAGACGGTGTGCATCCGGTATATTCAGTACCTGTTTGGAAAACTCATATAAGTTATCCACCTTACGATTATCTTTCATACGCCAGCTAAACAGGAATTTCTTATTCATGTCCTTTGGCATGGCGTTAGCAAAATAACGTGTTGTTTGTTCGTTTGAGATTACAAAAAGCTGCAGGGTTGAGAATATGTTATTACGGAACATTCCTTCTTCTGCATATTTCTTGATCTGATTATATGCCTGGTAGACACCATCTTTGGCAGTAACCTGCTTCAGTTCAATTTGTACAATAGGTAATCCATTAACAAGCAGTGTCACATCGAAACGGCGATCCCGCTCGTCAATTCTTGATCTCTGTTTTGCAATCTGATGAACAACCTCATATGTAGAAATACCGCCGCCTATATCTTGATTAGAGTATAGGATCAGTGACATCGGCCCTAAAGAGACATTTTCGCGTTCAATATTGATCCTGGCAATACCGTTCTCCCCCTTTAACCATTTAGCCGCCTGAATGGAGTTTTTGTCCGCTGTAAGAGTTCAATCTTAATGCGGTCAAATTCTGTCTCTGTGATTGGATGCTCGCCTATCTCCGAAAAGGTTGTTTTGTGTTATTTTTTGACGCAGGTTTTGCCAGAGATCCGCTTCTGATTTTAAATCCGGGCGGAAATTCCATTGATTATGACCTTCACCAAGGACTTCAATCAAACGCTTTTCTATTGTTGATTCATCATTATGTTGAAATTTAGTCATGAATCTCCTTTCTATATCAGCATTTTCTGTATGAAAGCTTTTTTTGTTTCTATAAAAATCTCTAACTGTCGTTGATGAAGAGTGATAGTGTTGTCAATATTTCCAAAGAATGATCCTT